>Ga0213865_10000168_pt1 | contig 43221 bp, 40 predicted proteins | sample PICome_6_FD_160100 | JGI IMG/M metagenome (GOLD analysis project Ga0213865, IMG submission 160100) | Coastal seawater microbial communities near Pivers Island, North Carolina, United States - PICO282 | ecosystem: Environmental > Aquatic > Marine > Coastal | place: USA: North Carolina...
AATAACACATACACCTTTAATGGGTTTATCGAAGGAGAGTCAAACCGTCTTGCTAGATCTGCAGGTATGGCAGTTGCAAATAAACCAGGCGGTACATCTTTTAATCCTTTTTTAATTTTTGGAGGTGTAGGCCTTGGTAAAACCCACTTGGCACATGCTATTGGAATAGATATAAAGGAAAAACATCCTGAAAAGACAGTCCTTTATATTTCTGCTGAAAAATTTACGCAGCAATACATCGATTCTGTTAAAAACAACACTAGAAACGACTTTATTCATTTCTACCAGTTGATCGACGTCTTGATCATTGATGATGTACAATTCTTAGCAGGTAAAAGTGGAACTCAAGACGTATTCTTTCACATTTTCAATCACTTACACCAAAACGGCAAACAAGTGATTCTCACTTCAGACAAGGCGCCGGTTGACATGCAAGACATCGAACAACGCCTGCTCTCTAGATTTAAATGGGGATTATCCGCAGAATTGCAATCACCGAATTACGATACTAGAATTGCGATTCTAAAACACAAAATTTTCAAAGACGGGGTCAACATACCCGAAGAAATCATAGAATACGTCGCCAAACATGTCAAAACGAACGTCAGAGAATTAGAAGGTGCTATTATCTCTCTTATCGCTCAAGCGTCGTTTAATAAAAAAGACATTACCATAGATCTAGCAAGAGTCGTGGTTGACAAGTTCGTAAAGAATACGAAAAAAGAGGTTTCCATAGAGTATATTCAAAAAATGGTCGCCAATTACTTCGAAATGGACTTGGAGACACTTCAATCAAAAACAAGAAAAAGACATATTGTTCAAGCGAGACAACTTGCGATGTACTTTTCTAAAAAATACACCAAAGCTTCATTAGCATCTATAGGATCACACATTGGAAAAAGAGATCACGCCACTGTATTACACGCCTGTAGAACAGTTGAAAACCTATCAGATACCGATAAACAATTCAAAAAATACATAGAAGACTTGAATAAAAAATTCGTCTAATACTGATGAAAAGAAAAATTCTTGTTGTTTGTCTTGGTAATATCTGCAGATCTCCCCTAGCCCAAGGGATATTCGAATTCTACACCTCTCGAGAAGAAGTATTTGTCGATTCAGCAGCAACTTCAAATTACCATCAAGATGCAAGCCCCGATCATAGATCAATAAAAATCGGACTCAAGCACGATATCGACATCAGATCACAGCGATCACGACAAATAAAGGCCATAGACTTCACTAATTTTGATGAAATTTATGCGGTAGATCAATCCATTTATCAAAGACTGCTGGAATTAGCTCCTGAAAAAAAGCTGCAAAACAAGGTTAAAATGATTGATGACAGAGATGTACACGATCCTTATTACGGAGACGAAAATGATTTCGAAGCCGTATTTCAGCAATTGGATTCTTGTATTCAAAAACTGATTTAAAAATTTCATTTTGTAACTTTAAGTATGCAGCAAGGCGAACTCATACTTATACCTGTAACATTGGGCACTTCTAATCCATTAGAGGTATTGCCCATCTCAATCAGAAAAAAAATTGAACAGCTCAATCACTTCATTGTAGAAAATGAAAAAGTGAGCCGTGCTTTCATAAAATTATTGGCTCCAAATAAAAAACAAGAGTCTTTGAAATTTTTTCAACTCAACAAATACACCAGCGCCTCAGAATTACCTCAATTTTTAGAACCCTGCCGAGAAGGCATTTCTATTGGTTTAATGTCAGACGCTGGATGCCCTGGTATTGCAGATCCTGGAGCCGCAATTGTTAAAATTGCCCATCAATTAGATATCGCGGTAGTTCCTATGGTTGGGCCTACTTCTATTATCTTGACGCTTATGGCAAGCGGATTAAATGGTCAGTCTTTCGCTTTTAACGGATACCTACCTATTGACTCGGGACAGCGAAAACGAAAACTTAAAGACTTAGAACGCAGAGCTATATCTGAAGCACAATCACAATTATTTATGGAGACTCCGTATAGGAACAACAAATTATTTCAAGATTGTCTAAAACATCTTAATCCATTGACTTACTTAACCTTAGGTCTAAATATGACACTTTCCGATGAGTACGTCAAAACGAAAAGCGTAGCCGAATGGAAGAAAATTGAAAAGACCATTAACCTGGATAAAAAACCTTGCATCTACGCCATAGGCAGCGAAGAATCTTATCTGTAAATTCTATTTCGATTTAACCAATTGGAATATTTTCGACTTTTTCTATTGTGTTCTCGAAGGGTTTTTGAAAAATCGTGAAAACCTGGATTTTCAATATCGACCACAAAATAAAAATAATTATGCTCCTCAGCATTTAAGACCGCATCAATAGCCGACACGTCTGGCATTCCAATAGGGCCAGGAGGAATTCCTTTATACCGGTAAGTATTATATGGAGAATCAATAGTTAAATCCTTATATAACACTCTTTTAATTATAGTGTCTCTATCCCCTAAGGTCTCCCGCATAGCGTAAATCACTGTTGGATCAGCTTGAAGTTTTATCCCCCGTCTTAATCGATTCAAATAAACACCCGCAATCGTTGGCTGTTCAATACGTTTAAGGGATTCTTTATCAACAATAGAAGCCAGTGCGTAGACCTCTGAACGACTTAAACCTATCTTTTTTGCCTTAGTTCTCCTATTTTCGGTCCAAAAACTATCGTATTCTTTGGACATTTTGGTCCACAGCTCTTCGGCACTCGTATTCCAATAAAACTCGTAGGTATTAGGAATAAGCATACTTATCATCTGTTCGTAGTTCAGTTGCGATACTTCTAATCCAGCCTTAGATTTAAATACTTCTATGATTTGTAGACTATCACATTCTAACTTAGCACCCATGTAACCCGCAAAATCTTCTATGTAGTCAAGGTTGTTAAAGGTAACTTGTATAGGATTATTTTTAGATCGTAAAATATTGATAATCTGGTTATTATTTAAACCCTCTTCAAGTATAAATCGACCTGGTTTTATGTTGGAGAAATATTTTTTTCGAGCAGCGACAAAAACAAAATCCTCGCTTCTATCAATATAGGGTTCTAATATTCTCATCAGCGTATTTGAAGTCGTGTTTGTGGGAATAAAAACTTCTACGCTACTGTCAGTAAAACTCGTATTGGGTTTAAATATTTTTTGATAAACACTGTATGAAAGCACACTACAAAGTATTAAACCCAGTATAAGCGCATACCTAAAAACTTTAGCAATCATTTTAATTTTTTTTGAAATAAAATCTGATCTATACGATTCTTATCTTTTTCAAAAGAATGATCAGTTTGATCAGTCACTTCAAGATAGTTCATTTCTTTGAAAAGAGAAACACTCGCCTTATTATCTTCAAGCACATAGGCGAATATAAAATTACAATCTAAAACCTCTCGAACATAAGATTCTATAAGTAATAAAGCTCCTTTGGCATATCCTTTTCGCCTGTAAGTCTCATCGTAAATAATAATTCCAACTCCGACAAACTTGTTAATTGGGTCAAAGTCAAAGAGGTCTATACATCCTATTTGTCCTCGATTTTCAATCTCAATGATGTGTCTGAATTGCTTGGTGAGTAATATGGGTTGTTGTGCCCTTGAAATAAAATCCCGGAGTTCCTTCGCGGTAAAAGCCTGGTCAGAATCGCTTAAATGCCAATAAGCCTCATCGTTTTCGAGTTTAAAGAGAAAATCAAAATCTAACGCCTTTACAGCTCTTACGATAAGTTCTTCTTTTCTAAACAAAATTTAAGAAAGCTTAATTTGCCCTTTGAATACAAAGGTGGCTGGACCATTTAATTGAATCTGAGTGTAACCGTTTGAATCACTTGTAAACACAACACTTAGCCTCCCTCCTTTGGCATTAAAGTAAAGAGTTGTAGCTGATGATTTTGACAAGATATGTGCTGACAAAGCGGCTGCAGTGATTCCTGTACCACAGGCAAGGGTCTCAGCCTCTACACCTCTTTCATAGGTTAAAATTTCAAAGGTGTCTTCTGATTTTTTTGAAACAAAGTTTACGTTACTCCCCTCTTTGCCATAGCTGTTTCTTATTGCTTTACCTTCGTTAATAACGTCAACACCAGAAAGGGTTTCTCTGAATTCGACATGATGCGGAGAACCTGTATTTACAAAACACGAATCATCATTGAGCTTGTTGTAGGTATCGACATTTTGCATGTGCAAAGAGACGTGTTTTTCAAAAAGCGATGCACGGTAGACTTGATCTTTAAAAATAAATTGAGTGTGGTCAGAAATAATACCCTGATCTTTTGCGTACTGCACTATGCACCTACCTCCATTTCCACACATTGTACTTTCTCGACCGTCCGAATTGTAATAAATCATTTCAAAATCAAAATCCGAATGCGACTTGAGAATCATGAAACCGTCAGCCCCTATACCAAACCTACGATCACACAATTTTTCAATAATCTCTCGAGATAATTCCTTTGACTCATTTCGAAAATCAACTAAAATAAAGTCGTTACCAGCCCCTTGATATTTAAAAAATTCCATTTTTTGATTTGAGAAATCAAAATTAAGACTAACGATTGATAATATTGATATTAATGTCTTATTTGATCTTCGTCTAAAGCACTAAAAGAAGTATCAGCACTTTTAAAAGCTTTCTTTTCAATTTTTGGCGTCTGAACATGGTAAGAGATGGCATCTTTTGAACGCACCTTATGCTTTACAAGAAAGTCTCTTATCGCCTGCCTTATAAAAAAAGAAACATTTTCACCTTGATCTTCTGCTAAGTGTTTCATTTGTAAATAATCTTGGGTGTTTAAATACAAATTGACTCTGGTTTTTTTCATTTCTATGCTGTTTGTCTAAATAACGCTTAAAAAAGCTAGTTAGTATCTCTAAATGACCTACTTACGGGTATTAATATACAGATATTAAACATACGGAATACATAAAGTCGACACTTATTTTGTTGTTTTCAATGACTCATCGAGTCTATTATAGAGTGTTTTTTTAGACCGCATAAGGCGTTAAATAGACGTTAAAACCTTTAGAATAAAAAATGCAATAATTTAATTTTGAGTAAAAATTTATTGGAATGAAAAAAGTATCGTTGTTTTTAACTTCACTCGCATCAGCCGTTTTAGCTGTCTTTCTTTACGCTCAATTTTCAAAAAATGAAACCTCGACTACGGTTGTCGAGAAAAATGTTCAGCCTGTTTTTCAGAACGTAAACCTGACAAAACCCACCGCAGATGCCGTAAGTGATTTTACAATTGCTGCGGAAAAAACAATCAATGCCGTAGTTCACGTCACTAACTTTCAAGAACGATCAGGTTTTAGCTTATTTGACTTTATGTACGGATCCTCAAATGGAGGATATCAAAATGAGTTCGAGGCTGGTACCGGATCTGGAGTAATTATTTCTCCAGACGGGTATATAGTTACCAACACGCACGTGATTAAAAACTCGAGTAACTTAAACGTAACATTAAATAATAAAAAATCTTATAAAGCCAGTGTTGTAGGTTCAGACGCTGAATTTGACATCGCGCTGATTAAAATTGAAACCGAAGACGACTTGCCTTTTTTGGCTTTTGGCAATTCTGATTCCGCCCAAATTGGCGAATGGGTTTTAGCCGTGGGTAATCCATTTAATCTAACATCTACCGTAACTGCAGGAATTATTTCAGCCAAAGCCAGATCACTGTCTGAGCGTAATCCTCAATCATTTATTCAAACAGACGCTGCCATCAATCCTGGAAACAGCGGAGGTGCATTGGTAAACACTAATGGTGATTTAATCGGAATTAATACAGCTATAAGCTCTAGAACGGGTAGTTATGTAGGATATTCATTTGCAGTGCCTTCAAACATTGCGAAAAAAGTAGTTGAAGACCTCTTGGAATACGGAAAAGTTCAGAAAGGTATTCTGGGTATTTCAACTATGAATGAAAACAGTTCTGAAGCACTCGAACTTGGCCTAGACCAAATAGAAGGTGTATATGTGGCAAATGTTTCCGAAGATTCTGGTGCTGAAAAAGCCGGAATTAAAGAAGGTGATATTATTAAAAAGGTCAATGGTGTTAAAATCGGGAAGTTCAGCGCACTTGTCGGTTATTTGTCTTCGAAAAGGCCGGGTGAAAAAGTAAAAGTAGCTGTGGAAAGAAACGGAAATTTTCTCGAATTCGATGTAGAATTGAGTAAACTCATGACTGTAGATTTACGCAACTTAGGCCTAAGAGTCAAAGATTTGACTGAAGAAGATCAAAAAAATTACAAGAGAAAAACAGGGGTGAAAATTGTTGCAGCTTCTCAATCCTATAGAAATTACAGTCTTGAAGGAAAGCTTCTTATCGCTATTAATGACAACGAAATAAAGGATATTAATGACGCAGAAGAACAGAGTAGTGCCTTGAGAAGAAATAAAAATTACTACACGGCCTTGACTCTAATTGACCAAAACGGTGAAAAAGAACGCATCCTGTTCGACTAAGATTTAATATTTTAGCGCTTCAATAGATTACTTTGAAAACACCACAAATCATATTATTAGTTTTTGGCCTAATTAGTTGTTCTGTATTTAGTCAATCCGATACGCAGACAAATCAAGTGGCCTCCTCAGTATATGCTCAACCTACTTCACTTGTAGATAGCTTGGCAAATCTGAGCAGTGGTTGGACCAACGAAAACGGACAAGAGTTTTTCTTTTTTAAACGTACGGAGTTTGAATCCTTAACCTCTAGCATTAAGGCAAACCTTGCGCTAGGAGAACAATCAGCGCTAAAAACAGAGGAATTACAACAAAGCCTTCAAATCGCGCAAGACAGCATTACTCTTTTGCACCAGCAGTTAGATGCTATAGATAACAAGCAAGTTGAGCAAATTACTTTTTTTGGTCAAGACAGCTCGAAATCAACCTTAATCTTCATCAGTTATGGACTCTTAGCGGCAATTTTCCTAATGATCTGTTATGTTTTCTATTCGAATAAAATCAAGCAGCAGCAACTTCAACGTTTACAGGATGCAAAAAAACAAGTCGAAGTAGACTTTGAACAGTACAAAAAATGGGCGCTTGACAAAGAGAAAGAATTGACTCAGCAATTATTCAAAGAAAAGCGCAAAAAGAAATCATGATTGAAATCAGGCAGGGAAGTTTGGGACTAATTGACCAGATGTCTGAATTGTTTAATCAATATCGAATTTTTTACGGTCAAAAAAATGAGCTTGAAAAGGCCAAGTATTTTCTTTTAGAGCGTTTAAAGTTTCAAGACTCCTTAATTTGCCTTGCTTTTCGTCAAGATACAGCTGTAGGTTTTATGCAGCTCTACCCTTGCTTTAGTTCAGTTCAATTACAACCCATTTATATTTTAAATGACCTTTTTGTCCATCAAAACTACCGAAACAATGGTGTCGGCTCAGCACTGATTAATGAAGCCAAATCGATTTGTACATGTGACAATATTGCAGGGCTGCAACTTGAGACTTCAAAATTAAACAGAGCCAACGAGCTCTATAAAAAATCAGGATTCAACTTAATTGAAGACACTAATTTTTACAGTTGGACGGCCCCCTAAAAGAACATCATGAGAATAGACATCATTTCTGCAGCCCCAGAGCTTTTACAAGGCCCTTTTTCAGCCTCAATAGTCGCTAGAGCATTAAAAGCAAATCTAGCGGAAATACATATTCATGATTTGCGTGAATACGGCTTGGGAAATTACAGGCAAATTGACGATTACCAGTTTGGCGGAGGAGCTGGAATGGTTTTGATGGCAGAACCCTTAGATCAACTTCTAACTGAATTGCACGATAATAGAATCTATGACGATGTCATTTACTTAACACCTGATGGAGAAGCTTGGAATCAAGCCAGTGCAAATCGACAATCCCTTCAAAAAAATCTAATCTTGATTTGTGGACACTACAAAGGCATTGATCAAAGAATTAGAGATTTATGGGTCACAAAAGAAGTTTCAGTTGGAGATTACGTGCTTTCTGGCGGAGAAATTGCTGCCTGTATATTGGCTGATAGTATAATAAGATTGATTCCCGGTGTACTGAATAATGCAACTTCAGCCCTTGAAGACTCTTTTCAGAACAAACTTTTAGCACCTCCAGTTTATACGAGGCCTTCAAATTTTAAAGGACTTGAAGTTCCAAAGGTTTTATTGAGTGGTAATTTTAAGGAAATTGAAAAGTGGAGAGATCAAAAATCCATGGAAATCACAAAGAACAGAAGGCCTGATTTACTCGAAGAAGATTAATTTTTTGAGAATTTTGATATTGCCAATTCAAAATAAAAAACTACTTTTGCGGTCAATAAAAATTAAAGCATGGACGCTCTTATTAAGTACGTAGAAGATCAATACGTTGAAAAGAAAGATTTCCCTGAATTCAATTCTGGAGATACCATCACGGTTTACTACGAAATCAAGGAAGGTGATAAAACAAGAACTCAGTTTTTTAAAGGTGTCGTCATTCAAAAAAGAGGAAGCGGATCTACACAGACATTTACTATTCGTAAAATGTCGGGTACTGTGGGAGTGGAACGTATATTCCCATTAAACATGCCAGCACTTCAAAAAATTGAAATCAACAAGAAAGGAAAAGTTAGAAGATCGAGAATTTTCTACTTCAGAGGATTGACCGGTAAAAAAGCACGTATTAAAGAAGTGCGAGGTTAAACTCTTTTTTCAAAACATAAACCAAGGCCTTGAAGTGTATTTTTCATTTCAAGGCTTTTTTTTGAGTTGTATCTTTGCACAGCCGAAAAACAATTTATTCCAATATAATTCAACAACAAATGACAAAAATATTCTATACTAAAACTGACGAAGCACCAGCATTGGCAACACAATCTCTATTGCCGATCATCAAATCATTTACAGCATCTTCAGGAGTAAGCTTTGAATTAAAAGACATCTCATTGGCAGGTCGAATTTTAGCCTCCTTCTCTTCTTTTCTCAAACCACACCAACAAATTGAAAACGCATTAGATCAGCTTGGACAAATTGCTAAAACACCAGAGGCCAATATCATTAAGCTACCGAATATTAGCGCCTCTATCCCTCAATTAAAAGCAGCGATAAAGGAACTTCAATCCAAAGGATATCAACTGCCAGATTATCCAGACCAACCCTTGACCGGCGAGCAAAAAGAAATCAAATCCATATACGATAAGATTAAAGGAAGTGCAGTTAATCCAGTGTTAAGAGAGGGAAATTCAGACCGAAGAGCACCAAAAGCAGTCAAAAATTTCGCCAAAAAACATCCGCACACTATGGGTGCATGGAGCAGCGATTCAAAAACAAAGGTTTTAACCATGGGACAAAACGATTTTCGCTCTAATGAAAAATCGGTTACCACAACAAAAGAGACCTCCATTAAAATCGTCCTTAAATCTTCAAGAAATAAAGAAATTATCCTCAAAGATGCCATTGGCCTTCAAAAAGGAGAAATCGTAGACGCTACAGTCATGCGAAAAGGTGCATTATTGGCATTCTTTAAAGAAGCATTTCAAGAAGCCAAAGCCTCTGATGTTTTGCTTTCTCTTCACATGAAAGCGACTATGATGAAGGTTTCTGATCCCATTATTTTTGGTCATGCCATCTATGTTTATTTCAATGAGGTATTTGACAAATACAAAGAAGAATTTGACAATATCGGATTAAATCCTAATGAGGGGCTCAATGCTATGCTCAATCGCATTGAAACCATACAAGACTTACAAACTAAGGCCAGCATTCTAGAAGATATCCAAAACACGCTAGAGAGTCAGGCAGATTTAGCGATGGTCAATTCAGATAAAGGCATTACAAACTTCCATGTTCCATCAGATATTATTATTGATGCATCAATGCCTGCCATGATTAGGAATTCTGGAAAAATGTGGGATAAAGAAGGAAATGAAAAAGACACCATTGCCGTAATCCCAGATAGCAGCTACGCCGGAATTTATCAGGCCACTATTGACTTTTGTAAGAAACACGGAGCTTTTGACCCTCAAACCATGGGAACCGTTCCAAACATTGGCTTGATGGCACAAAAAGCTGAAGAATACGGATCTCATGACAAAACCTTTGAAATCCCTGAGGACGGTGAGGTTCAAGTAGTCAACAATCAATCGGGAGAAGTTTTAATTTCACATCAAGTAGAGCAAGGTGATATTTGGAGAATGTGTCAAGTAAAAGATGCACCTATCAAAAATTGGATAGAACTCGCCATTAAAAGATCGACATTAAGTGAAACTCCTGCTGTTTTTTGGTTAGACGAAAACAGAGCCCATGACCGAGAACTCATCAAAAAAATCTCTAACTACAGTAATGAAATTGAAGCCGCACCTATGGACATTCAAATCATGTCTCCAATGCAAGCGACAGCCTTCACTCTTGAGCGATTGAGAAAAGGAGAAAACACAATTTCAGTTACCGGAAATGTGTTGAGAGATTATTTAACCGATTTGTTTCCGATTTTAGAACTCGGAACCTCAGCCAAAATGTTATCTATCGTTCCTCTTATGAATGGCGGTGGATTATTTGAAACTGGAGCTGGTGGATCTGCCCCTAAGCACGTAGAACAATTTTTACACGAAGGCCATCTGCGCTGGGATTCTTTAGGAGAATTTTTAGCGCTTGAAGTTGCTCTTGAGCACGAAGCCCAGAAAAATGATGACCACAGACTTGGAGTCTTGTCTGAGTCTTTGGGCAAAGCCATAGAGAAGTTACTTGAAAACAACAAGAGTCCGCAGCGAAATGTTGGAGAACTCGACAATAGAAGTTCGCACTTTTATTTGGCCTTATTTTGGGCAGAAGCCTTAGCCACACAAGATAAAGATGAGAGCTTAAGTACGGAATTCAAGACAGTATTTGATAAGTTATCTCAAAACGAATCACAAATCATCAGTGAAATTAATGCCGCACAAGGACAGAATTGTTCTATTGACGGTTATTATTGGCCTATCAATGATAAAACAAGAGATTTGATGAGACCAAGTTCACTGTTTAATGAGATTATTGACCATATGTAATTCATGAAATCTTTAAAATATATATTCGTCTTAATTCTAGTTCTGGCTTGCGAAGAGGTTGTAGAAATCGATCTTCCGAACACCAATCCCGCCCTAGTTGTTGACGGATTTATAAAGATTTCAAAAGATAATGCAGACGTTGCGAGCGGTATAATACTATCCAAAACAAATGGTTTTTATGATACCCAGATAGAATATGTCGGCAGTGCTACGGTTCGTATTGTAGATATAGAACAAAACACCTCCTACGAAATTAGCCAATCGACTACAGGAGTTTATGATATAGGTTTCCCGGTATTTGAAGTAGATAAAGCTTATGAACTCCAGATTACCTACCAAGGTGAATCCTACAGCTCTACCTCTACCTATATTCCGACAGCCTCTATTAAGGATATCGAAATAAGCGGAGTGAGTTTGTTTGACGAAGAACAAACCTTATTAGTAGTCAATTTGACCGATCCGCCAAAAGAAAGAAACTTTTATTTGGCAGATTTTTCCTTTGGAAACTTAGCTGTAATACAAGACGAATTTTATGAAAACCAAGAAGTTGCATTTCCTTATTTCTTGGAGCAAAAGGACTTAACCGAACTTGAAGTTACTATTACTGGCATCGATAGGAATTTCTTTATCTATCTTACCCAACTCATTGACCAATCCTCAGATAACGGAAACTCAAGAGGAAATCCTTTTGGAACTCCTCCTTCTGAATTAACAGGTAATATTCGAAATAACACTAACCCAGAGCAACAAGTCTATGGCTATTTTTCAATCAGTCAATTTGATGCTGAAATCATAGAATTTACCAACGAATGAAAAAGCGTCTTTTCATAGGAATTTATTTGCTATTCATTGGGGTTATTCAAGCTCAAGAATCAAAGCTTCGACTTGATGTCAGTGTTGTTGACCAGACAAGCAAACCTATTCTAGGGGTAAGTGTTTATTTCAAAGAACTAAAGATTGGAGGATACACCGATGAAAATGGCAAAACATTCATCGAGGCTCCTAAAGGAAGATACGAGCTGATCATTGAATCCTTAGGATATGAAAATCTCAATCAAAAAATCAATCTCAACCAAGATTTGAGCCTGAACTTTACCTTAAACGAACAAATAGAAACCTTAGACGAGGTCGTAGTTGAAGGTAATCTTGAGCTTTTCGATCCACAGATGAGCGTGGAAACCATAGATTACGGAATTATAAAAAGAACACCTGCTGTTCTAGGGGAATCTGATCTCATTCAGTCTTTAATTCTTTTACCTGGAATTACAGATGCAGGGGAATCCACTGGAGGTTTCAACGTAAGAGGCGGAGCTGCAGATCAAAATTTAATATTAATTGACAAGATTCCAATTTTTTATGCCTCTCACCTCTTTGGCCTTTTCTCCATATTTAATACTGAAATTATAGACGAAGTCAAGCTTTTTAAAGGAGGTATTCCTGCAAATTACGGCGGTCGAATTTCATCAGTATTGGATGTGAAGCAAAAAAGTCCTGACAAATCAGAGACGCGCTTTAGAGCAGGTATCGGGATATTGGCCTCTAATGCGGTTTTAGAAACTCCTTTAATCTCAGACAAAACCTCATTATTATTAGGAGCTCGTAGTTCTTATGCGCATTGGTTTCTGCCCTTATTCGACATTGAAAACAAAGCGTATTTCTACGATTTTAACGCCAAAATAGAAACCAAAATAAACGACAACAATCGTTTATCTATATCCTCCTACTACGGTAGAGACTATTTTAATATCAGCAATAGTTTCATCAATGCCTATGGAAATCAACTCATTGGTTTACAGTGGGACCATGAAAATGACAAGGGTAAAAAAACACGGTTAAACCTCTATCAATCTAACTTGTACTATGACTTAGAATTGGATTTCGTTGGATTTAAATGGGATTCTGGAGTTAACACCTTTTCTGTTCAGTACGATGAAGAATTTTTTCTAAGCGAAAATGCCAAAATGAATATTGGTGTTTCGCATAATGAATATGTGTTTGATCCTGGTAGCATCCGACCAAACCGCAGTGATTCTCAAATCGTAGAAAATCAATTAGCGAAGAAATACGCCTCTGAATCTGCTGCCTATATGGCTGTGGAGCATACGATTTCAAACACCATTAAAGCGAATTACGGACTTAGATTCAGTTATTTCGATCGAAAAAAACAAAACGCTTGGTTTGTTTATGACAATAATGAACCTTTATTATACGACAGTAATTTTCGTCGTTATATAGAAGCAGAGGCCATTGATACCCTAAATCAAAAAGGGGAAGGCTCATTAAAAAAATTCTACAATTTAGAACCTAGACTTGGAGTTTCTATAAAAACTTCTGAAAACAGCTCTTTAAAGGCAAGTGCAACGCGTATCGTGCAATACCTGCATCTTTTGAGCAATGCTAATGCACCTACACCCCTTGATGTATGGGCCCCATCCGGTCCTTTTATCGATCCACAGATCGGGATACAATACGCCTTTGGGTATAACAATAAAGCCTTTAAAAAAGCTCTTGACTTCAGTGTTGAAACCTACTATAAAACCGTAGACAATCGAATAGATTATATAGATGGAGCTGAACTTATTGCAAATGATGCGGTTGAACGAATTATTCTTTCAGGTATTTCCAGGGCCTACGGTATAGAATTCTTGTTAGAAAAACGAAGAGCAAATGAACGTTTTAATGGGTGGATTGGCTATACCTGGTCGAAATCAGAGCAATTAACCACAGGAAGAGACAAAGGGACAACAGAAGGTGCAGAAATTGAAAAAGGAATCAATAATGGAGAGTGGTACCCTACTCCATATGATAGACGACATGAATTAGAAATCTCAGGTCAATACAAACTCTCAGAACGCATCAATCTTTCAGGAAATTTTGTACTGAGATCAGGTCTACCTTCAAATTTTCCTAACGCCAAGTTCAGCTTTCAAAACCTGACCATACCCGTTTTTGGTGGACGTAACCAAGATCGTTTACCTGCATATCATCGATTGGATTTCGGTCTTGAGCTTAAAAGAAAGAAAAACAAAAATGATATCGACCGCTTTTGGAGATTTTCAATTTACAATGTCTACAATCGCATGAACGCATTTTCTATCGGATTTAGACGAAATGTAGAAACCAGTGCAAATGAAGCCATACAAACCTCAGTTTTCGGAATCATACCCTCCGTATCATATAATATAAGCTTCTAACCCAATAACAGGAAGCCCAATAAGATAACACAAAAGGCCACTACACCTTGCAATAATGTCGCTAAAGAATGAGCTTTCAAGGCATTACTCGTATTCAAATCTCCAAATTTAGAGACAACCCAAAAATAAGAGTCATTGACATGAGAAAAGGTCATAGCACCGGCTCCAATACTTAATACCACAAAGGTTTTAGACAATTCAGTATCCAATCCCAAAGAAGGTAAAAGAGAAACAGCTAGTGATGAGGTCGTTAAAATAGCTACTGTAGACGAGCCCTGAAGTGACTTAAAAAACGCAGAGACTCCAAATATTAAAAGCAATCCCATTAAAGGAGAAAAGCCTGAAAACAATTCAGAATTGACTTCAAGACCTTGTCCTATAACAGCACCAAAAGCTCCTCCAACTCCAGTAACTAATAAGACAGGACCTGCTTTTTGAAAGGCGGTTTCAACCCAATCAAGGCGCTGTTGAGTATCTTCACCCCTGGCCAACCAAATGATCCATAAAACACCAATAAATAAAGCAATAGTAGGATTACCTATAAATTGAATGAGTTGCATTATTGCCAATTCATCACTTTCGAATCGAAGCGACAGCACCCCTAAGGCAATTAAAAACAATGGAACTAATATGGGTCCAACACCAGCCAATGAAGGTGTTATAGTCGATACGTTTTCAATAGACTCCTGATGTTCGCTCTTGTCTTTCTGATTCACGGCATACCAATATCCGGTCAAACTTGTAATCAATCCGATAAGAAGCCCTCCTAACATCACCTGTATAAAATTAGCCTCTATAAGACTTATAGCAGCCAACGGCCCAGGAGTTGGGGGAACAAAAACGTGTGCGGCATACAATCCTGTTGAGAGTGCCACAATTAAAACGGTTTTATTCAAGCGATATCTATTGGCAATATTCTTAATCAGTGAGGACAAAACAATGAAGCCCGAATCACAGAAAACAGGAATAGCAATAATAAATCCAGCCAAGTTCGTTATTAAAGCCGTTTTTTTCTGGCTTTTTTTCTTGCCGTCAAGCAAATGCACGATTAGGGCTTCTCCCAATCCCATTTTTTCTAAGAAAACACCAATAATGGTTCCAAAGGCAATGATCAAACCTATGGATCCTAAGGTTTTTGAAAATCCTTTCGTGATAACTTCTATCGTTTCAGCAGCACTGAGTTTGAAAATTTGAGCCACAAATAGAGATGCTATAAATAAAACCACCACTGGGTTCCATTTCAAGCGAACAATACCAAATACGATAAAGAAAATGCAGAGTACAAGAAAAAAAATCATAAGTAGTGATCAGTGTTGAAACCGAAAAATACTAAAAGCCTAGAAATTCTTGTAATAAAACCTCATGCTTGAGAGCTCTAATTACTTGGAGAAGTGATAATATTTTGCACCCTGACTTGCACCATTGCGTTTACAGCTTCAGCATTTTGATTGGTGTATTCGGCTGTTTCTATACTTAGAATCGAACCTACAGCAAGATTGGGATACTTAATTTGCGCCTGCTGTTGCGACAGCTCTATGCGAATCAATTCTTCACCCGAGCTACTTTGAATAAAAGGTTTCACATTCGAGTGATTAGACATATCGAAATATGAATTGAGCACCTCTTGGGATACATTTGAACTTTCGTACAACATCACATCGTCGGATTTTCTGAAATACAAACCGTTTGATTCACAATCGACAGCCGAACTATTGTCTAAACAAGAATCAAAATTCCAATCATCTGAAAATTTTATGCTACCCTCTGGTGCATTAACGACTTTTACATAACGAATACGCTCCCAGGTGCGATAGGGTTTATTGCAAACGATAAAAGGAACAATCTCAGTGGGGAATTCTTCATTAAAATCAATAACTAAGGTGTCAAGTGCCAACCAATTTCTTCCATAGTCACGTCTTTCTTCTAACTCACAGGTTTTGTCTTCATATCCAAAAAAAGCATCGTCTAAGCCTTGTTTTTGAAGATATTCTCTTTTGGCGGTAATGACCAAATTAAACCGTTGAACTTCTTCTTCACTTTCATCTGTAGGCAGGTCAGAACCCTTACTACAGGCCAAGAATAGAGAAAAACAAAATAACCCTAGAAGGATGTTACGCAGATGATACACTTTTAGTTTTGTTTAATTAAATATTAAAAAGAATAAACAAAAATAAGGAATTTAAATCGAAAACTTGTCTAAAGCATTCTTCAAAGCAACCGACAATAAGGCTGGCGCCTCTCTCATATTTCGTTCTAATGACCAATTAGGATTAGAAATTTCACAGGCAAGGTTAAAACCATTGATATCAGTGGAAATTTTACCGAAAAAACCAAGAAGCGGTAAACTGTGACGATCACAAAACTTTATGACATGACTCACCCATTTGCCTTGTAAACTTTGGCCATCATAATGCCCTTCTCCAGTTATGACGGCATCAATCTTAAAATCCTGAACAACCTGCTCAAGTCCAATCAAATCCATCATAAAATCTCCGCCTTTGAGAAGTTTGGCATTTAAAAATGTCAGCAGGCCATAACCTATTCCTCCTGCTGCACCTGCACCTTTTTCTGATTTTTCACTAAACGCTAAATTCTGATTTTCAGCTACTTGATTTAGATTGTTTAACCCATTTTCCAAAGCGATTAATTCGCCAGCTTGAAGACCTTTTTGAGGCCCGTATACCGCAGTCGCACCTGTTTCTCCTAAAAGTGGATTTTCAACATCACAAATGCCGTAAAATTCTATTTCTGGAAACGCTTTGGGAATAATTCGTTTGATCTTAATCAGATTGGCAGCAATAGGCTTTAAAAGATTGTTGTTGTGGTCTAAAAACTCAAACCCTAGAGCCGATAATATCCCTATACCTCCGTCATTCGTGGCGCTTCCTCCAAGACCTATATAAATTTTCTTAGCGCCCAGTTCCATAGCTTTTTTAAGCTCCAATCCCGTTCCATAAGAGGAAGAATACTGGGGGTTTCTCCGATTTAAAGGTATTTGATGTAAACCACTTGACTTAGCCACCTCTATATAGGCATTTCGGCCATGAATTAAAATCTCGCTTTGAATGGGTTTACCCAAAGCGTTTAAAGTGTCTAATGGTATTTTCTTTGCTGCTTTCTGATTGTTTGCGATAGCGTCTAAAAATCCGTCTCCCCCATCAGAAATAAGGTAAGCATACGTATTCGCGTCTTCGTGTTTTTCTTTTATCGCCTTAATACACAAATCAATAATCTCAGCAGAACTTAAAGACTCCTTAAATTTGTCAGGGATGATGAGAATATTTTTCAACCTTTAAAAACGATTTTAATGCAAATTTCAGATAAAATATTACACGGACTTAAAACATTAGCAAGAACGATAATTTTCATGATACTTGCTCCCATTGTTTTGTCCCAAGCATTTAAAAACACAGAGCATCCTATGTTTATACCTGTGCTCATTGTGGGCATCATCCTTTTTTTATTAGCCCTTTACTTTGGATTTAAGGGTGTCAATCGAATTGTCAAAGGAATATTTGACAAAGACTAATCCTTTTTAACCAAAGACCATTTTTCGTAGCATTTCTGATAATCTATTGAAATCGCTGCTTTTTGAGTATTTATTACGCCTTGAGAGAAAGCGATCTGTAGAATATTTTCAATCAAATAATCTTCGTATTCCTCATAGGGGTCGTAGACGCGTTTCAAGGACATATCAAAAAGTCTTGCGGTCGTCTGATAGACAAATGCTCTAAGACCATTTCTGTACTCTTTGACCACGTCAAATGCGCTTATTCCCGTTTGTCTATAGATCAGACGAATCAAAATTCTTCCTTCTGACCTGGTCAATTCTTTTAAATCTGCAGTAAGCTCCTCAGCTAAAAACTTTTCTAATTTCCGAGTGTAGGCTCTTTTTTTTGACTTTCTGCGAATTTGATTTAGACGATTGTCTAAACTGTCTAATCGATTTGCGGCCATCTCAGCATAAGGAAAAACCTTTAAGACCCTTCTGCGAGTAACGTAATACCGATACCACTCTTCTCTGGATTTAAACTTGGGCAATGAAAATAATTCTACCTCGTCTAAACTGATGGCATCGACAAAGGTAGAGTCTTGGCCAGCAACTCGTATTTTATAATTCTCCTGTGCTTGAATTTCAGTCAAACCTATCACGAAGAGCAAAAAATAAAGTAAACAAGATTTTGGAACGATTCTCATAAACAAATCACACAATACATATTTTCTACAAAGAAAAACCATTATATCTTAGCGAAGTTATTTAAAATGTTAAGTCCATGACGAAATCACAGATTCTAAATAAATCAGCGCTCACCTTTTTTGAAAAATACCTCAATAATGCTTCTCCAACAGGATATGAGGTTCAAGGTCAAAAATTATGGATGGATTACCTCAAACCCTATGTAGATGAGTTTATTACCGATACCTACGGAACAGCCGTTGGGGTAATAAATCCAAAAGCAGACTACAAAGTGGTTATCGAAGGGCATTCAGACGAGATTTCATGGTATGTGAATTACATCTCTGACAATGGGCTTATTTATGTCATTAGAAATGGCGGTAGTGATCATATCATTGCGCCATCAAAATGGGTGAACATTCACACCAGCAAAGGAATCGTCAAAGGTATTTTTGGATGGCCAGCAATCCACACCCGTAAAGACGGCAAAGAAGACACTCCAAAACTCGACAACATATTTATAGATGTAGGAGCTAAAGACAAAGAAGAAGTTGAGAAAATGGGAGTACATGTGGGATGTGTCATCACCTATCCAGATAATTTTCAAATACTCAATAAAGACAAATACACCTGCAGAGCAATTGACAATAGAGCTGGTGGATTTATGATTGCACAGGTGGCAAGGTTGCTGAAAGAAAACAAGAAAGAATTACCATTCGGATTGTACATCACCAACTCTGTTCAAGAAGAAATTGGACTAAGAGGAGCTGAAATGATTACCCAACGTATCAAACCTAATGTAGCTATCGTAACAGATGTTTGTCACGACACTTCAACTCCGATGATTAATGTTAAACGAGAAGGAGAAATCAAAATAGGAAAAGGTCCAGTGATCTCTTATGCACCCGCAATTCAACACAATTTAAGAGACCTGATCATTTCTACTGCCGAAAAAGAGAAAATACCTTTTCAAAGACTAGCCTCATCTAGGTATACAGGAACTGACACAGACGCCTTTGCCTACAGTAATGGGGGCGTAGCCTCAGCTTTGATTTCTTTACCTCTAAGGTATATGCATACGACAGTAGAGACCGTTCACAGCGATGATGTGGCCAATGTCATTAAACTGATCTACAACACTGTATTGAATATTAAAACCGGTGAGGATTTTTCTTATTTCAGCTAAAATTAAGCGGAAATAAAACGTTGAATTCCTTCTAAATCTGCGCAAGAATATGCTTTTTGCTCTCCCGAATGCATATTTTTAAGTACAACACGGTCTTCGGTCATTTCTTGTGATCCGATCATTATAGCTATGGCCGCGTTTTTCTTATCCACATATTTGAACTGCTTTTGAAGTTTAGCAGCGTTGGGATAGCAGTCGATAACAAGATTTCGCTCTCGTAATTGCTGGGCTAACTTTAAGGACTTCAGCATTTCTTGAGCTCCGAAATTTAAAACCACAGCATCTACTTTTTGATCCAAGGCTGCAGGGAAAAGCTCAAGTTCCTCAAGGACAAGTGCAATTCGGTCTAATCCAAATGAAATACCAACACCACTCATGTTTTTTAAACCAAATGGAGCTGTAAGGTCGTCATAGCGGCCTCCTCCTCCAATTGAACCGATTTTCACCTCTTTCGGTGCTGTGACTTCAATTATAGTTCCTGTATAATAATTTAGACCCCTGGCCAGAGTGATGTCAAAAATGAGTTCTGAGGCTTTTAAACCCAATTGAGTAACTTGTTCAAAGACAAAAGAAAGTTCTTCTAATCCTTCTTTGCCAATGGATGAACTGCCCAATAATTCATTTAGATAGACCACTTGTTTTTTCCAATCTCCACTCAATTCTAAGAAAGGCCTGATCGACTCTACAACATCAGCGCTGAATCCTTTTGAGTTCAATTCGTTTAAAACCCCATCTTGCCCAATTTTATCTAATTTGTCTAAACTGACTGTAAAATCGATTAAACGATCGGAAATTTGTAAGATATCTGCAATTCCAGCTAGAATTTTTCGGTTGTTTATTCTGATGCCTGTCCCTGAGATATTCAAGTCATTGAACACCCCGTCATAAAGCATGATGAACTCGACTTCCTGAACCAGAGAATCAGAACCAATCGCATCTGCATCACACTGAAAAAACTCTCTAAACCTTCCTTTTTGTGGACGATCTGCGCGCCACACAGGTTGAATTTGATAGCGTTTAAATGGCATGACCAATTCGTTTTGATTCATAACCACAAAACGAGCGAAGGGCACAGTCAAATCATAGCGTAAGGCTTTAGAAGAAATTTGAGGTGTAAGGGCAGTACTCGTTGTATTAGCTAAGCTTGCCGTATCAATTTTTCCCAGATAATCTCCAGAATTGAGTATTTTAAAAATCAAACGATCACCTTCTTCACCGTATTTACCCATTAGGGTGCTCAAGTTTTCTAGAGAGGGTGTTTCGATTTGTTCAAATCCAAAACGCTCGAAATGAGTTTCAATAGTACGAATAATGTACTTCCTTCTAGAGAGTTCTTTAGGAGTAAAGTCTCTAGTACCTTTAGGAAGTGAAGGTTTCTGTGCCATTTTTTGGTATTAATTATCAATCAAATCAGCAAACCACTCGTACAATTCACCTTTGGTAATGTTTGCCCCTTTTTCAATAAGTTCAAATTTATCCAAATTTGGGTTATCACTGTACTTTTTTGTCGCAGTTAAATACTCAACAGCATCATCTTGATAATTCTTTTTAAACCACTCAAAGCCAGAAGCTGTACTTAGATCAATTCTAGGATTAAACACTTTTATAGCAATTAAGTGCATAGCGTCAGCCTCGAGCTTAAATAAATGTATGTGTTGAGCCGAAATTTGCTCTAAGTATTTCAAACTGCTCAAAACGCCTTTCCAAATTAAATCGCTAAACTCATCTAAATGCTCATCGACCTGATCTAATCGCGTTTCCTTATATTCAGCCCACATGTCCGAAGTGATCCCCTGTACGGCCAAATAATTGATGAATTCGTCTGATAATGATTCGAATTGTTCTGTTGTTAGTCTTCTGTAGTTCATATAAAAAAAGGGGCTCTAGAGCCCCTTAAACATAAAAATAAATTTATTTATTTGGCTTCTGGTACAACCTCGAAATTCAAGTTTGCCATAACCTCTCGGTGTAAACGCACTTGAGCAGTATATGAACCCGTTCTTTTTACAGAACCTCCCTGCACCAAAATATATTTTTTGTCAATTGTTTCATTTTGTTTTGACAAGGCGTCAGCTAAATCTATGCTACCCACTGAACCGAAAAGCTTATCACCAGTACCAACTTTTGCAAAAATCTTAAGTGATAATTGATTGATTCGATCAGCGACTTCTTGCGCATCGGCAATCAACTTCGCTTCTTTGTGAGCGCGTTGCTTTAAATTTTCTGCATGTACTTTTTTAGCAGAGGCAGTAGCTAGGACAGCCAAACCTTGTGGGATTAGAAAGTTTCTTCCATACCCATTCTTTACCTCAACGATATCATCTTTGAACCCGAGGTTTTGTACGTCTGATTTTAATATAATTTCCATAGTACGCTCTGTATTATTTTAACATGTCGCCTACATAAGGCATAAGTGCCAAATGTCTTGATCTTTTAATTGCTTGTGAAACTTTTCTCTGGTATTTCAATGAAGTACCTGTCAATCTTCGTGGTAAAATTTTACCCTGCTCATTAACCAATTTCATCAAAAAGTCTGGATCTTTATAATCGATATACTTAATTCCTGACTTTTGAAAACGACAGTATTTTTTCTGTTTTTGAGTATCTATTTTAAGCGGTGTCAAATATCTGATTTCACCGTCTTTTTTTCCTTTAGCTTGTTGATCTAATGTTGACATAATTAAGCAGTTTTATTCTTTTTTCTTCTTTTTTCAGCCCACTCCACTGCGTACTTGTCTAACTTTACAGTTAAATAGCGCATGACTCTTTCATCTCTTCTGTACTCCAATTCGAAATCAGTGACTACATCTGCAGATCCGGTGAATTCAAATAAGTGATAAAATCCACTTTTTTTGTTTTGGATTGGATAGGCCAACTTCTTGAGCCCCCAATCTTCTTTCGCAACCATTGAGCAACCTTTTCCTTTGAGAAAGTCCTCAAACTTTTTTACTGTTTCCTCTATCTGGGTTTCTGATAGAACGGGATTAAGTATGAAAACAGTTTCATAATTATTCATAATATTGTTTTTAAAATGAGTGCAAAATTAACAAAAAGATATCAGATATTGAAATAAAAATCTTCTCATTCATTTATACTTTTTTTTAAATCTTTGCGTTATAGTTTTTATAACCCTATAAACAACTTGACTAAAGCCCTGCAAACGCAGTTCTGAAGTCTGAAAAAGTAGAGACCATGAAATTAAAAACTATTATTGTTGACGATTCAACTATGCAGAGAATGGCAATTTCCAAACTCGTAAGCAAACACCCACAATTGAATCTGATTGCAGAATACAGCAATGCGATTGAAGCGAGGAATGCGCTTAAGAATTATGAAATTGACCTTATATTCTTAGATATCGAAATGCCTATCATCAATGGATTCGATTTACTTGAAGCTCTTGACAACCCACCACAAGTCGTTTTAATCACTGGTAAAACAGACTATGCGCTCAAAGCATTTGATTATGACGTTACCGATTACCTTCACAAACCAATTACCCCGACACGTTTTGACGCTTCCGTTCGAAGAGTTGTTGCCAGAGTTCAGAGCAACACCATCAACGAAGAAAATGAAGAGCACATCTTTGTCAAAAGCAACTTAAAGAAAAAGAAGGTATTCTTAAATCAAATCAAATGGGTCGAAGCACTTGGAGATTACATCAAATTGGTTACTGATGAGTCTAATGTGGTGATTTTATCTACGATGAAAGCATTTGAGAGACAGTTACCCGCAGATAAATTCTTGAGAATTCACAAGTCTTATATCGTCAATTTAGATCGTATACAACGCTTCAACTCAAAAAATGTCGAGATTGAAAACCACTCTATCCCACTGAGTAGAAACAAGAAAGTTGCATTGACCGAAGCACTGACCAGTATTTAGATATGGTCTACGTGATAGGCTAAACGTACGCCTTGAAAGTTTCCAACAGCGTTAAAAGAGTGTTCCATTCTTTTGAGCTGCTTGCGAAGTTCCAATAAGTTCCGTTCGGTCTGTATCTTGATAATTATATTTTGCAAATACCAATTCCTGATACGACTAACTGCCGGTGCCTGAGGACCTAGCACTTTAATTCCTGGAATGCGTTTATAGGCAGAAACGAGATATTGAGCCGCCCTGAGATTCGTTTCAAAATTTTTCGATTTGGTTTGAATTCGAATGATTTTGACATGAGGCGGATACTGAAACTGTGCACGTTCGTTTCGTTCAGAATCAGTTATTGCATTAAAGTTGTAATCCACTACCCATTGAAGTACAGGATGATGTGGATCAAAACTTTGCGCATACAACATTGCATCTCCTTGCACAGAATGACTTCTTCCTGCCCTACCAGCCAATTGAATCAACCTTTGAAAGGCCCATTCATGCGCTCTATAGTCTTGATAAAACAACAATTGATCGACGTTAACAACAGCGACCAAGCCTACGTTTAAAAAATCAATTCCTCTACTTAAAACTTGTGTGCCTACAAGCATGTGAATTTCCTTATTATTAAAAGCTTCAATGATGCTCAGGCCTGTGTCTTTTCTTGAACTGCTCGAACGATCAAAACGCTTAATAATATATTCGGGATACAATTCTTGGAGTTGCATCTGTATTTGCTCTACTCCTACACCTTTGTGGTCTAATTGATCAGATTTACACACCGAACAGGTTCTTTTAATGCCCTCTTCAAATCCACAATAATGACAAATTAGAGCTTGTCGATGTTGATACAGGGTTAATTTAACATCACAGTTTGGACATTCAGGGCTATGTCCACAGCTATTGCACTGCAACAAACTCGCGTATCCTTTTCTGTTTTGAAAAAAAAGAATTTGATTTCCGTTGCCTAAAACCTCGTCAACCTTACTTAATAATTCTTTCGAAAACACCCCCTGCATTTGTCTCTTTTTATACGCATCCTTTAGATCAACTAAATGAATACTCGTCCTTGCTCGACTGCTGTAGGATGTATCTAAACTAACCTTAGTAAACTTATTTTGACGTTCATCCTTTTGATTTGCATTCCAAAAAACATCAAAAGAAGGAGTAGCCGTACCGAGTAAGGTAGAAGCATTCATTATTTTAGACAGATACAGCGCAGCGTCTCTCGCATGGTACCTTGGCGAAGGATCTTGTTGTTTGTAGGACTGCTCATGTTCTTCATCTACAATGATCAATCCTAAGTTTTGAAATGGCAGAAAAAGTGAAGATCTCGTGCCTATCACAATAAATACCTGGTCTGAGGTGTTAATAGTTTTCCAGATCTCTACCAATTCTGATGAACCTCTTTTAGAATTGTAAAGTAAACATTGATTGGGAAAGCGTTTTTCAAATCTCGAAAATAATTCGGTCGAAAGGCTCAATTCAGGCGTGAGAATTAAAACATGTTGTTTGTTTTGTAAGAACCGCTCTGCCAACTGCATATAAACAACACTTTTACCTGATCCTGAAACGGCTTGAAATAAGACGTTTCGTTTTTGATCAAAGGCTGAAAGGATTTGAGTATAGGCTTGTTCTTGAGGAGGCGTTAATTCAAATAGAAATTCAGTTTTACTTTCATTGGATAAAATTCTTGATTTTTCTACTTCTTCGATGTAGAATATATTTTTCTTTACCAGTTGTTTTAATACGCTTCTTGAAGTTCCGGCTGCTTTGAGAAGATTCTTCACAGGTATCTGGTCGCCATCACGCCTCAACTGAAAAAACGTCATCAATAGACTTCGTTGAGCAGGCGCACGATGCACAATATCCAGATAAGAACTGAGTTCTTTTTCATCTTGGAGACCTACAACTTCTTCGAATTTGAGCTTGTACTTGTCGACTACAATATCTTTTCGTTCAATAAGATCTTGCTCGATTAATTTTGCGGCAATTTTTATAGGATTTTTTACTTCTAAAAACTGCGCGATGTCACCTAAGCTGAGTTCGGTTTTCTCTAAAGCTTCACAAAGCAAATACGATTTTTCATCAAGTTGACTTATGGCCCTCCAGTCTGGATTTTTCAACTTCATTATCGTTTGATTCTCTAGCAACAATGCAGAGGGTAAGGCAGCTTTCATTACCTCTCCTATTGCGCTCATATAATATTGAGCAATCCACAACCAAAATCGCATATGCACCACTTCTAAAATAGGTGCGGTATCTATGATATTCTCTATGGTCTTTATCTCATAATCAGGCTTTTCCTCATGTATCTTAGTGACTAAGGCCGTGTATTTTTTATGTCGACCAAAGGGCACCTCAACACGACAGCCAACTTGTAACTGCTGATCTTCTATTGCATAGGTATATGTACGATCCAGGGCCAGAGGAAGAATTACTTCAATATACCTGCTCATACCTCAGTTAATCAAATAGTTGTAGATTTCTTAGCGCTTCGTTTCAGGCTGGTCAAAGACGCATTTAACTCAAATCCAAGGAGTATTACATTTGAGTTCAACCATATAAACAGCATTAAAATCAAAAGCCCACCAAGTGCTCCATAGAGTTCATTATACGAGGCGAATTTTTCTACGTAAACACTAAATCCCCATGAGGTGAAATAGAATAGCACCGTAGTCATCAAGGCTCCTGGAGAAAAAAAGCGAATTTTTCTACCCTCAACGGTACCAAAAAAGTACAACAAGGAAATGGCGAAATAAGTCAAGCCCGCAAAAAAAACATTTTTGGCGAGTAAATCCCAAAAATTAATCTGATACTCCTCATTTACCCCTAACTCGGTAAAATAATTCGTCGCTTGTTTGACAAAATAAAATTCCACGTAAAAAAAAGTGATGGCCGAAATGATTACTAGCAATGAAAGTATTAATCCAACCATTAAAGCATAGGCGTACTGCTTGAAAAAGTTTCGACTCAAGGCCACATGATACGAATACTCAAATCCGCTAAATATGGCATTTACACCATTTGCCACCAAAAAAATAGACAACAAAAAAGAAGATGAAAGCACCCCTCCCTTTTTTTGATCTTTCAACTGAGCGTAAATGTCTCCAAAATATTCACTTGTTGCATCGGGAAGAAAGGATTCTAAAAAAAGTAAAAATTGCAAATCAAAGTCTTGGTTTTCTAATTTAATAAGTGGTATTAGATAAGGAAAGAGTGTGATCAAAAATATGAGCAGCGGAAAAAGCGCCATAAACAAACTAAAGGCTATTGAACTCGCTCGAGAAGACAAGGCTCCTCGCATAATACCAATAGTGTAGAGTTCAAGCAGTGTATATATTGACAATCCTTCAAATCCAGGCAACTTTATCTTTTTGAGAAAAGACAAGAACTCCTTGATATAAGGCCACTGATCAAACGGTTTTTTCCAAAACTCTTTCACTTTTGATAGAATTTAAAGGTGTAATTCATTAATTCCACTAAATCAAAATTCAGCGATTGCATAACGATGTACAAATTTATAGAACATCAGCATTCTTTTTAGCTTCCCTACCACCTATTTCAAAACTTTGAAGACGAATTCAAGAAAAAATAGCAAATTCCATTCTTAATTCAAGATATTGACCAATTGGTTTTACCTTTATCAAACAGCGAAAATGCGTCTATCATTTTTAGGCAAAACTTTAAACTACGAGCTTAAATCAAATGAAAATCAAAATATTAGCCATAGGAGAAACCGATGAAGCTGCTATACAAACATTGATTGAAAAATACGCCAAACGGCTTAAAAAGTTTTGTCATTTTGAATTTAAGGTATTAGCTGATGTGCGCAGAAAACAACCTATTGAACAGCAAAAGAAAAAAGAAGCTGAACTTTTTTTAAAGCACATCAAAAAAAGTCAAAGGGTGATTTTATTAGATGAAAAAGGTAAAACCTACTCCTCTGTGGAATTTTCAAAATGGATAGAAAAAAAAGGAGTTCAAGCTGAAAGTGATCTCGTTTTTTTAATCGGAGGTCCTTATGGCTTTGATTCTTCTATTTATGAACTGAGTCATGAGAAGATAGCTCTTTCGAAAATGACTTTTTCACATCAAATGGTAAGACCCTTTATCGCAGAACAGATTTACAGGGCGTTTAGTATTATCAATCGTTTACCGTATCACCACGATTAAGCGATTAATACAAAATTCTAAACTTTATGGTGTGTCGAATTTCTTTTAATGCATCAATCACCTTCTCGTCATAGGAGTTGTTAATATCTGTAATTACATATCCAACCTCGTTATCCGTAGACAAGTATTGACCAGATATATTTAATCCATAAGAGGCTAAAACATTATTGATTTCAGCCATTACTCCAGGTACATTTTTGTGAATGTGTAAAAAGCGATGTGCATTATCTTGTTTTGGCAATCGAATATTTGGAAAGTTTACGGCATCCACAGTACTTCCTGAATTGATATATCCCATGATTTTTCTTGGAACAAAATCTGCAATATCCTTTTGGGCTTCAAAAGTACTACCTCCAATATGCGGTGTTAAAATCACATTAGGTAAACCCGCAAGTGAATGCTCATATGCTCCATTAGCCAATGGTTCCACAGGAAAAACATCCAAAGCAGCACCGGCTAAATGCTCACTCCTTAACGACTGTTCGAGGGCATCAATATCTACAACAAATCCTCTAGAGAGATTGATTAAAAAAGAGCCCTTTTTCATCATTTTAAGTTCTCTCGCTCCAATCAACTTAAGGTTATTCTTATTGTCATCAACATGAAGGCTGACGACATCAGATTCTTTTAAAATTTGCTCCATGCTATTGCATTTGACCGCATTACCGATAGCCAATTGATCATCGATATCGTAAAAGTAAACGCGCATTCCAATTGCTTCGGCCAATACAGAGAGTTGCTTTCCAATATTTCCGTAACCAATAATCCCTAATTTCTTATGTCGAATCTCTTGTGCCCCTTTTGCGGTTTTATTCCATTTGTTTTGGTGCATTTCTTGGCTGCGAGGGAAAATAGAACGCATAAGCATTACGATTTGACCTATAGCCAATTCAACAACAGAACGGGTATTGCTGTAAGGAGCATTAAACACTATAACACCCCTCTCTTTACAAGCTTCTAAATCAATTTGAGTAGTCCCTATGCAAAACGCACTAACAACTAGTAGTTTATCAGCGGCATCGAGTACTTTTTGGGTCACCTGAGTTTTTGATCGAATACCCAAAACATGAACACCTTTAATCTTTTCTAACAACTCCTCTTCACTGAGACTTGTGCTGATCAACTCAACACTAAAGCCATCTTTAGAAAGTCTGTTGTACGCATCTTGATGTATGTTTTCAAGAAGCAAAATTTTAATTCTGTTTTTTGGATATGATATTTTTCGAGGCAACTTATTGATGTATAAAAATTCGTCTAAACTATTGGTAATAAAATCAGCATTCACAACAGCTTTCTCACGATTTACATTTTCGGTGTAGGCAAAAAACTTATCTGCTACACCAGCTTCTTTCATCACGTAATCACTGTATCCATCACCGATAACCTGAATCTCTCCAGGCAAATTGAGTTGTTTTAAACAATCTATTTTACCGTTGTGCTTGGAAAGCACATTTGTCTTGTCAAAACCTATGATATAACCCTGATCATCAAAAGTGAAGGTGTTTGCACTCACGCAATCTGGAGCAATGTCAAATCGCTGCTCGACAATAGGGTCAATAAATTCTTTGAAACCACAAGAGATAACCTTGATTTGGTCTTTGTGCGATTTAAAAAAATCAATGTTTCTATTAAACGACTCAGATATTTTTTCTTGTAATCTGGAAATTAATTCATCTAAATCGTCTCGATGAGCGTTCAATAGTTTTATTCTTCGCTCTAGTGATTCAGTGAACGAAATCTCACCGTCAATACCAAGATTAGTGATTTCTTTAATTTCAGCTATCACCTCATCTCTATCAGGATTGTCTTTAAGAACGATTTCTGCAAGAATATCAAGGGCTTCAACCTGTGTAATAGTGCTGTCGAAATCAAATATATACGTGGTCATCTTCTATTGTGCTTCGAGTAGGTTATTTTCTCGAGCACAAATGTACCAAATCAAATGCATTTATTTGGTTCCGAAATAGTGACTTTTGAAAATTGAGTCTGCTGAATTTTCTTCTTGGTTTTCTTGAGCCTCCTCTGAAGTTTCCTCTGTTTGAGTTTCTTCTTTTTTCACCTCATATGAAGCCAAATAAGCTCTTTCAGTATCACTTAATTTTTGAGTGGTCATTTCTTGCCCCACCTCTTTGATTAAAGATTTTAACTCTTCAATATCTGGTTGAGCTATTTTACGCTCACCCTCCTCTTTCTTTGATTGCTCAAATTTTTCTTCAATTTGAGATTTGAAGGTCAAAAAATCTTTTTCTAAAGCTTCGTATTTCTGTTGCCATAGCACTGCTTCTTCTGTGATATTAGAAGCCTCAACTTCTGGAAGTTCTGTTGAAGCCGTGTCTTCTGAAGTATCTTCAGATGTTTCTTCTATAGTAACTGCTTCTTCTGCATCGGTTTCCGCAGCTTCTTCAACTTCTTCTACAGCTTCTGTTTCAGCAGCCTCTTCAACTAATTCAGAAACTTCTTTGGGAGCCTCTTCACTTAATACTGTCTCTGTAGCTGTGTCTTCTGCAACTTCTGCAGCTTCAGTGTTATTTTGCTCTTCTGTAGTTTCTTCAGTAGATTCCTGAGCGATCTCCTCAACAGATTCTACCGCTGCTGGTTCTGTTAAATTTTCTTCGGTCAGAGCGACATCTTCTTTTTCTGTTCCTTTTAGCACACTTACCTTGAAATCTTGATACTCTTCTTGCAACATGGTATATCTATGTGCCCAATCTTGTCTATTATCTTCAGCATTCTTCTTGTACTGATCGAACTCTTCTAGTAATAAATCGTGTTTAACCTTCCAACCTTTATTAGGCGATGAATCATTACTAAGATGTGTATTTAATTGATCTAGCTCATTTTGCAACTTTGCGTTATTTTGTTCTAAATCGAGAATTTTTTGATTTTCATGAGCTTTGAAAGAGGTCAATTCAGAATTAAGCGCATTGTATTTTTCAGCCCAAAGTGCGAGTTCTTTGTCTTTGTTGCTGTATTGAGTGTCTTTGTTGAGATCGATATCCTTGATTTTAGCCTCTAAAGACGCCTTTAACTTTGTTTTCTCCTCTTCTGCTTTCAACTTGTACAGTTCTAAAGCTTCTTTCATCAACTTTAATTCATCCTTGGCTTCTGTACTACTTTTCTTGTATTTGTCGGCATCCTCCTCAAGTTGTAGATGATCTCTTTGCAAAGCTTCGTAACTCGAACGCAATGGAATGAATGATTCTCTTTTAAGTTTATTGAATTTACTCTTGACAAGAGCCGCTTTTATTTGTCCTATCATCAAGCCTACAAAAAATAAAATAATTGCAGCACTTAAAATCGTAATTCCTCCTTGTGTAGTGAGTAACTCTTGTATATCGAATTCTAACATGATTAAATTGGTATTTAGTCTAATATAGAATGACAAATAATTGTTTAATAATTGAAATTAGGTTTTTAGATTAAAAGACAAAAAGCACGATGAAATTCACCATTAAAAAATGGTAATTTTGATCACTATTTATCCCTAATACACGATGAAGCTCGTATTTGCCACCCACAACCAAAACAAACTTACCGAAGTAGCTAAAATGTTTCCTAATGATATTGAACTTTTGAGCTTGAGTCAAATTGACTTCAACAAGGACATTCCAGAGACCGAATTAACACTAAAAGGAAATGCCCAATTAAAAGTCGATGCAATTCGCGAAACAGGTGTTTTAAATTGCTTTTCTGATGATAGCGGTTTGTTCGTAAATGCCCTAAACGGAGAGCCTGGAGTTTTTTCAGCACGATATTCAGGTAAGCGACATTCTGACACCAATAATGATTTGCTTTTGCGTAATATGCAAAACATAAAGTCGCGATCAGCTTGCTATAAAAGCGTTTTCTGTCTTTTTTTCAGGGGGCAACATTATTTTTTTGAAGGTCGCCTCAACGGTAAAATAGCGCATGAAGCAAAAGGAAGTAATGGATTTGGATACGATCCTATTTTTGTTCCTGACGGATATACCTCCACTTTAGGTGAGTTAAGCGAAGTAATAAAGCTCGAATTATCCCATCGAACAAAGGCCTTAAACAAAATGATCGAATTTATTGCTTTAAACGGCTGAAAGTCATTTTATATGACCACAAAACACTAATTTTGTGGAAATTTTCTAGTACGAAAAAGAACTCATACCATTATTCGTTCCCGACTGTGCAGAATGATCTTATTTTAAATGACAAAATTTAATGAATTAGGAATCGACGATTCCATTTTACTCGCTGTACAAGAACTCGGATTTGAAAGACCTACAGAAGTACAAGAAAAAACCATTCCAATTGTTTTAAATCAAAAAACAGATTTAGTCGCCCTAGCCCAAACGGGTACAGGTAAAACTGCGGCCTTTGGAATTCCACTATTGCAGTATGTGGATACAAAAAATAAAAAAGTACAGAGCATTATACTGTCTCCTACTCGAGAGCTGTGCCTTCAGATTACAAACGAACTCAAATCATACGCCAAACACAGTCCAAAAACTAAGATAGTCGCGGTTTACGGAGGAGCATCAATTACCGAGCAGGCCAAACAAATTAAAAATGGAGCTCAGATTATCGTTGCTACCCCTGGAAGAACCAAGGATATGATTCAACGCAAGCTTTTGCATATTGATGAAATTGACGTTTGTGTTTTAGACGAAGCTGACGAAATGCTCAACATGGGATTCTATGAGGACATCAAATCTATATTGAGTCATACGCCAGACGAAAAATCTACTTGGCTTTTTTCTGCCACCATGCCAAAAGAGGTAGCACAAATCGCTAAGAAGTTCATGTCGAAACCTCACGAAATTACCGTAGGTCATAAAAATCAAGGAGCTTCAACGGTTGCACATTACTATTACGAAGTTGGTGCTCGACAGCGTTATCAAGCACTAAAAAGAATAGTTGACATAAACCCAGGTATCTATGCAGTGATTTTTTGCAGAACAAAAAGGGACACTCAAAAAATTGCAGATAAATTAATTGAAGACGGTTACAATGCCGGTGCGCTTCACGGTGATCTTTCTCAGCAACAGAGAGATTTGGTCATGAATGCCTTTAGAAAAAAGCAAATTCAAATTTTAATTGCCACTGATGTTGCGGCGAGAGGTATTGATGTGGATAATTTATCACATGTCATACAATTTCAACTTCCTGATGACAACGAAACCTATACACATAGAAGCGGTAGAACAGGAAGAGCAGGCAACAAAGGTGAAAGTCTCGTCATCATTACAAAAAGTGAATTCAATAAGATAAAATCACTAGAAAAGGTAATCGGAAGCAAGTTCAAATCGCGCTCCATACCTTCTGGAAAAGATATTTGTAAGGCACAAATTATTCACCTTGCAAAAGAAATCGAATCGACCTCTGTCGACCCTGAGATTGAATCTTACATGGAACAAATAAAAGCGCATTTGACGGATCTCGACCGAGAAGAACTCATTCGCAAAATATTCTCTGTCGAATTTGCGCGTTTTAATGCTTATTATCAAAAAGAAGGCGATGAGCTTTTCAGTTCAAAAGACGCGAAGTCTTCTTCTAAAGACGAGGTTCGATTCTTTATTAACATTGGCGAAAAAGATGGATTAAACTGGAAATCCTTAAAAGATTTTATCCGAGACGAATCAGGATTAGATCGCGATGATATTTTTAAAGTCGACACCAAATCAACCTTTTCATTTTTTAATGTGGATGCTAAAAACAGAGAATTAATTTTTAGCACCATACATCAGAATAGTTACAAAAAAAGAGAGGTTAGAATCGAGGTTTCATCTGAACCCAGTTCTTCAAAATCCAAGTCGAAATTTTCTAAAAAAGGAAAGAAAAAACAAGGTAGAAGGAGCGAAAAACAAAAGAAAGGGGATAGAAATTTTCAAGGGTTCTTTTAAAGTACTAACTTCAATGTAAGAACTCACAGATTAGGCTCATTACAATGTCGAAATGGAAATTTTTAACAGTTACGCTCCTTTGTATTTCTCAAGGATTTGCCCAAGAAATAACCAATGATAGCCTTCCTGTATCAACTATCAAAGGGAATGTCATCAACGCGCAAACACAAGTTGCCTTAGAGAGTGTTCATGTTATAAATTTAAATCTAGTACGGGGTGCTATTACAGATAAAGACGGAAATTATCAAATTCAAGCCCGTGTAAATGACACTTTGTACTTTACCTTTTTGGGTTTCAAACCAGAGAAAGTCAGAGTGAGTAACGATATGCTTCGTTTTGATGGAACTCAGGTCAGTCTCAATGAATTGGCTTTTGCCTTAGAAGAAGTCGTTGTTAGACCCTATCAACTCACGGGCTACCTCGATATCGACGTAAAATACATACCCACCAATGACGCGTTTCAATACAGTATTTCTGGTCTCAACAAGAGTTATGAAAGCCGTAAGGGACCTAATTCAGTCACAAAAATTTTAGGTGCCATTCTAAATCCTGCAGATTTACTGCGAAATCTTTTTGGAAAAAGACCGAGGCAAATGAAAAAGCTCAATGAAATGAAGGCCGATCAAAACATTAGAGATCTATTAGCAACCAAATTTGACAGGGTTACCTTAATGGAGTTATTGCAGTTAGAAAAAATGGATATTGATGACATTTTGAATAATTGTGATTTTTCAAACAGTTTTATTACTACGGCAAATGACCTGCAAATATTAGAAGCCATAAGCAGTTGCTACGAAGAGTACAGAATTCTCAACAGATAAAGCATACCAATGAAACCAATTTCTTATTTAAGCGCGGCAGTGTTGATGTTACTCTTATCCTGTCAGTTAGAAACAAATTCTATTGTCAATAATGAGCAAGTAAATTTCTTCAGTTGGGATTCAGCCACTGTTTATTTTTTATTAACAGACCGTTTTCACCGAGGAGATTCTGAGAGTTCTAGAACACAAGAATACAAGGAAACGGCAGTTTTAAGAGGCTTTGAAGGTGGGAATTTCGCTGGAATTACCCAAAAAATCAATGAAGGCTACTTTAGCAATTTAGGTGTTGATGCGATATGGTTAAGTCCTTTTGTAGAACAAAATTATGACTCCACTGATGAGGGTACTGGGGAGACGTATGCATATCACGGCTATTGGACCAGAGATTGGACAGCTATTGAACCGAATTTCGGCAACACCCAAGACTTACAACAAATGATTGAAGCGGCACATCAAAGAGGAATTCGCATAGTGATGGACGCTGTTTTAAATCACACAGGGCCTGTTACTCCAATTGATTTTAAATGGCCAGATGACTGGGTTAGAATTGAGCCTACCTGTAATTTTCAAGACTACGCCGGAACAACAAGTTGTACCCTTGTCGCAAACCTTCCGGATATTCTCACCGATTCTGAAAATGAAGTTGAACTTCCAGCATTTCTAGTTGAAAAATGGAAAAACCAGGGTAGATATGAAGAAGAAATAATGGAGTTAGACGCATTCTTTGAACGGACAAAATACCCAAGAACTCCCTCCTATTATATTGTTAAATGGTTAACCGACTACATCAAAGAGTTTGGAATTAATGCATTTCGTGTTGATACCACCAAACATACAGACGAATACATTTGGGCTGATCTCAAAAAAGAAGCTGAATACTCATTTGAATATTACAAACAACATAATGGGGATTATCAATTCGAAAATGAACCTTTTTATATGGTCGGTGAAGTATATGGATATGAGACCTCAAAAGGAAAAGATTACAATTTTGGAGACCGGTCTGTAAATTATTTTGACTTTGGTTATGATGCGCTCATCAATTTCGAATTCAAAAATGATACTAGGAATGATTATGAATCACTTTTTACCAAATACGATAAACTATTGCATGACAAAGAGCAGTATGGTGGATTTTTAAATTATCTGCAATCTCATGATGATGCCTACTCCTTTGACGTAAGTCGAACTCAATCCATAAAAACAGCTAACGCCTTATTATTGAGTCCTGGAGCAATTCAAATTTATTACGGAGATGAAAGTGCTCGACCATTACAAATTGAAGGCGCAGTAGGAGATGCCAATCTTCGCTCGAATATGAATTGGGAAAGCATTGAAAAAGACGTAAATACTCAAAAGATTTTAAAGCATTGGAAAAAACTAGGTGCATTTCGAAAAAATCATAAAAAGAGTCTTGCCCTGGGTAAACACCAACAAATAAGCAGCAGCCCCTATTATTTCAGTAGGTCAACAAAAGAAGAAAAAGTGATTATTGGTCTTGAAATTAAGGAGAAAAGAAAAAAAATTGTTTTAAATGATAAGACCTTAGAAAAATCCAAATGGCGTGATGCCTATTCAGCTATTGAGGCTGAGGTGATCGACGGAATTTTATCTTTTGAAACCGATTTTGAAACTGTACTTCTAGAGCGAATTAGATAAAAAACGTTCAATGATACGCTCGACGTCTTTGATGGATTTTTTTATCCATTCAAACCTCAAAACTTGTTTATCTACCTCTTGAAGCTCCCAATTTATATCTGATTTTCTTAATTTTTCAGTAATAAATTGTAAAATGATAGCAGCGGAAACCGAAACGTTTAAACTTTTGGTAAAGCCAGTGGTAGGAATGTTAATAAATTCATCCGCTTGCTCGATAACACCATTACTTAAACCGGATTTTTCTGTGCCAAAAAAGAGGGCCATCTTATGGTTGAATTCAATGTCCTGAAAAGACTTAGCCTTATCATCAGGTACAGTCGCTACAATTTTATATCCTTTGGTTTTTAAATGTTTAAGGCAGGTTTCAGTAGACTCGTGCTTATGCACACTTAACCACTTATCTGCTCCCATAGCTATTTGAGTGTCTAATCTATCATTAAAACGATGTTCCAAAACATGTACATCTTGAATACCAAAAGAGTCGCAACTTCTTAAAATAGCAGAAGTATTGTGAAGCTGATAAATATCCTCAACGGCAACACAAACATGCCTAGTCCTTAAAGATAAGACCTGCTCAAATCTCAAAAGCCTCGAAGAGCTTAAAAACTCTTTTAAATATTCAAATAAGTCATTATTCATTTTACCATCTTAAAAGGTTTCGTTAATTTTAAAGTAAAATGGGTAAAACTCGAAAGATTCTACTAAAAAACACAAACTTAGTAAAACTGAAAAGATCGCGTTTTTATGCATATTAACATCAACCAATTATCAGATGCTCTTGCCTTAGTATCCTACCAAGGAAAGATTATCCAAGCCAACGATGCAGGCTACGAGCTTATCGGTATCGATAAATCACGACTTGAATACAAGCATATCGAAGACCTTCCCGAAGAAAATTGGACAAGGTTAAAACCCGTAGTTCAAAATGTTTGGGAAACCGAAAAAAGTCATGAATTAGATTTTGAGTTTTTAAACGGCCAAAACGAATTAAAACATCTTAAAATTTACTTTGATTTAATCAAGAATGATGAAAATCAAAAAAAGTACGTACAAATTTTAGCAAAAGATGTCACCCTTTCGAAGATGGTTAGTTCTGACGAGAACGAATTCACCGCTCTTCGTGAGCAGTTTTTTGAAACACTTGTAGCTACTGTTAAACACGAAGAAAAGACCTCGCAATTTATTGAGCTCGTAAAAAAACTTTTAAATCCTGAGAATTATATCCTATATAAGCTAAAAGATAGCACATCAATAGATTTTGAAGTAATTAACGCTCAATTAGAAAATGATTTTGATAAGAACGATTTCACTTCTTCAAAAAAGGATGAGATGGCTCAAATCAAAAAGCAATTTGAACCCATTTTCATTCAAGAAACAACTGAACCTCATCAAACAAAATCTATAAAATCAGAATTGTATATTCCAATTGTTTGTGGGTCAGGAAACAAATATGTGTTGTATGCATTCTCAAAAGCACAAAATAAATTCAATAGGCGTCAATACGATCTTCTACATTTTTTCACCTCTATTTTAAGACTAAATGTTAAAAATGAAGATTTATTCAAGCTGATAAGATCAAATCAAAAAGAAATCATTTTATCCAATGAAATTTTAAAGGTGGCAATGACCAAATTAAATTTTGGTATGGTTTACGAAGACGGAGACAATCGAATTGCCTTTTTAAACAATCAATTTTTAGACATTTTTAAAGTAGATGCAGACCCTTCGAATTTCATTGGTATGCATTGTACTGACGCCCGAAACATGTTTAAACCCATGTTCAAAAATCCAGATGAATTTATAGAGGGCATGCTAAAGCTTGAATACGACAAGCAAGAAGAACTGGGTAAAAAGTTGTTATTGGCCGATGATCGAATTTTAGAGCGGTCCTACTACCCTATTTTCCAAAACGAAACGATTATAGGTCATTTATGGATTTATATTGATGCCACTATTCAGCATCAAAAAGAGCAAAATTTAATCATTGACTACCAAAAGTATATGAATATCATAGAAAATATGGAGTTAGGCTTAATGGAAGTCAACAATGATGATCAAATTATGTCAGTGAATGAAGCTACATGCAGAATGACTGGGTATTCAAAAGAAGAACTAGTCGGTAAAATAGCCCATGAATTATTGGTAGACCAATCCGAAGCAGAGCTTATAAGAAATACTAATAAGAAAAGAGAAGAACATAAGGTAAGCTCATATGAACTAAAGTATTATACCAAAAACCAAGAAGAAAAATACATGCTGATTGCCGGCGGCCCAAATTTTAATGATAAAGGAGAAGTGACGGGTTCAATTGGGGTTCATTTTGACATCACTAAGACTAAAATGTTAGAAAAAGCTCAAAAAAAGTTGATTGATGACTTGAATATCCGCAACAAAAAATTGAGTAATTATGCCCATGTTGTTTCTCATGACCTCAAATCACCCTTAAGGTCAATATCAGCAGCCCTTAGTTGGTTAGAAGAAGAAGATAGCCACCAACTCTCACAGCAAAGCAAGGATTATTTAGAAATTGTAGATGCTTCTCTTCAAAAAATGGATAAACTTATTGGTGACACCTTAAATTTTGCCGAAATGGATAATACCGCTACGCAAAAAACCGATGTGGATTTGAATTTTATCCTTCAAAAGCTTTGTCAAGATTTGCGTTTAGACTATCCTCAAATTGATATCGAATCTTCAGGTGATTTTCCTATTGTTCACACAGAAGAAGCTCGAATAAATCAATTATTTCAAAACTTGATGGAAAATGCATGTAAGTACAGTGACCCTGCAAAAAAATCTTATGTCCGCGTCAAATCAGAAGTAATAGCGGAGGGTATAACAATCACTGTGGAGGATAATGGAATCGGTATCGAAGAAAAGTTTCACAAAAAGATCTTCGATGCATTTTCAAAACTCGGTAATACAGAAAACTCTTCTGGAATGGGACTTTACATCGTCAAAGATTTGGTCCAATCATTTAACGGAGAAATTACTATAGCATCTGAATTCGGAAAAGGCACAACATTTACAATATCATTGCCTCAAGAAATGATCATCAGTTAGTAAAATAACCGTTGTATCTATTATTTGAGAATATACTCTTATTTTTAAGGTTTTAATTTATAGAACATGACGCATTCGCTCTTCGCGATTTCACCAATTGACGGTAGGTATCAATCGAAAACAAAAGCTCTATCCCCTTATTTTTCTGAGGCTGCACTGATTAAGTATCGTGTTCGGGTTGAAATAGAGTACTTTATCGCTCTAATAGAATTAGGAATTCAACCTCTCAAACACTTGAACAGTTCAAACTTTGACGAACTGCGCTCGATTTACTTAAATATGAGTGATGAAGAAGTACAAAGAGTCAAAGAAATTGAACAAACTACCAATCACGACGTTAAAGCCGTAGAATATTTTATCAAAGAGGCATTTCAAAAATTAAATTTAAGTGACTGTCTTGAATTTGTCCACTTTGGTTTAACCTCTCAAGACATCAATAATACCGCGATTCCCTTATCAATTAAGGAATCCTTAAACGAGGTTTATTTTACAGAAATAGAACAACTTTTAAATAATTTAAATGAGCTGTCAGTACAATGGAGTGCTATACCTATGTTAGCGAGAACCCACGGACAACCGGCCTCTCCTACTCGACTTGGTAAAGAAATCGATGTGTTTATCGAACGAATTAGGCAACAATTACAATTGTTAAGATCTATTCCGAACGCAGCTAAATTCGGCGGAGCAACAGGAAACTTCAATGCACACAAGGTTGCTTTTCCAAATGAAGATTGGATTAATTTTGGTAAGACCTTTGTAGAACAAAAATTGGGATTACATCACTCCTTTCCCACTACCCAAATTGAACATTACGATCACCTAGCTGCTCAATTTGATAGTTTAAAGCGTATTAATACCATTCTAATTGACTTTTGTCGCGATGTGTGGAGTTATATTTCCATGGATTATTTCAAACAAAAAATCAATAAAAATGAGGTAGGCTCTTCTGCTATGCCTCACAAAGTCAATCCTATTGATTTTGAAAACGCAGAAGGAAATTTAGGTATAGCTAATGCAATTTTCGAACATTTATCTGCTAAATTACCTGTTTCTCGTCTTCAGCGAGATTTAACGGATAGCACTGTGCTCAGAAATGTGGGAGTACCCTTTTCTCATACACTAATCGCTTTAAATTCAATTCAAAAAGGATTACAAAAACTAGTATTAAATGCGAAACAATTCGAAGCAGATTTAGAAAACAATTGGGCTGTTGTAGCAGAGGCAATACAAACCATACTCAGAAGAGAAAATTATCCAAATCCATATGAAGCGCTGAAAGCACTGACGAGAAAGAATAACGAAATTTCAGAGAACGCTATCAAGGAATTTATAAATACCTTGGAGGTAAGTGATACCATCAAAAAAGAATTGAATGCTATAACGCCCTCAAATTATACAGGGGTATAGTCAAAAACATACCTATGCGAGCTAAACTTGCTTATCTATTTTTTTCAATTGCGCTAGTCATTGCGGGCTGTTCTAAAAATGACGACGGGATTTTTTTTGAAATTCCAAATGAAGTTCAAACACAGGACTTTATTTGGAGAGGCTTTAATACCTGGTATTTCTGGAAAGATCAGCAACCCATTTTAAATAATTCCAAACTTGACAATTCAGAAGATTACATCGATTTTTTAAAGGAATACAACAATCCAGTCTCGCTATTCGAAAACATTTTACACCCTGAAGATCGATTCAGTTTTTACAGTCAAGATTACAGAGCATTAACCAACTTTCTTCAAGGAATCAGAACAGATGACGGAATGGTATACAGGCTCTACCGACTAGGATTCGACAACAGAATTATCGTCGCTGTCAAATACGTCATTCCCAATTCTAGCGCTGCGGCCTTAGGGATTAAACGCGGAGATTTATTTGGAACTGTTGACGGTGTTGTGCTAGACGAAAGTAATTACCAAGACCTTTTATCGAGTTCAAAGACATCTTTACGTTTGACTAAAATCCGTTTTGAAAACCAGGAGTGGACTGATGAACAAGAATCAATTACACTGGTTAAAACTGAGGGACTTGTAGAGAATCCTGTTTTCAAAGACAGCATTTATACTGTTGATAATCATAAGATTGGCTACCTTATATACAATGCTTTTATATCGAATTACGAAGAAGAACTCAATCAGGTTTTCACAAATTTTAAAAACAATCAGGTAAACTCCTTGATTTTAGATTTGCGTTATAACTCAGGTGGATCTACAGCAAATGCAGCCATTCTTGCAAGTATGATTTACAGTAGCAATACAGAATTATTATTTGCACGACAACGCTGGAATGCACTTTGGCAGGGGCGTTTTAGCAATGAAGCCTTAAATGAAAATTTCAGAGATCAAACCTTGGGAGGAAGTTCAATAAACAGTCTAGGGCTCAATAAAATTATCATCATTACCGAGAGTGGTACAGCCTCTGCAAGTGAATTGTTGATCAACGGCTTGGCCCCCTATATGGATGTGGTCTTGGTCGGGGACAAAACAAGAGGTAAAAACGAATTCTCTCTGACCTTAGTAGATGATCCACAAAGTCCAGACTTTCCTTATTTGTATCGTGAAAGTAGACAATCATTCATCAATCCCAATGTGCAGTGGGGCTTACAACCCATAGTCGGAAGATTTGAAAATTCTGCAGGCTTTTCAGATTTTACAGCAGGCTTTGAACCGGATGTTTTTTACAGTGAAGACCCCGTGAATCTTGGCCTTTTAGGTCAAATTGATGAGCCACTTCTGTCATTGGCTATTTCACAACTTACTGGAAATAGCGCAAGTATGAAATTCTCAGTTAATAATTTTGAAAAAGTAGACGATAATATCAAAGGATTTCTAAATTTAGAACTGAGATAAGTTAAATTTCCTATGAAATCCTATGGTCTAGTTATTGCCATAATCATGCTCTTATCTGGATGTAATACGCCAAATGATAAGCAGACATCGATTGAAAAAAATCAGTGGTCTCCTAAATATGCCAAAGGCTTTTCCTTTGAAAAAAAAGATGGAATAACCTATCTCAACATCCAAAATCCATGGCCTGGATCTACTTATACCCAAGAATTCGCGCTGATCTCTAAAGAACAAGATCTAAAAAATACCTCCACGGCCATTAAAATTCCGCTTAAACGCTGGGCCTCCTCCTCTACCTCTCATGTTGGATTTGCCCAAGAATTAGATGAAATCAATTCACTAAAAGCCATAAGCGGAACTTCTTATGTCAGTTTGAAAGACGTTCAAAATCGCATTGAGAATAATGAAATTAGAGAGTTAGGTCAGGCCAATCAACCAGACGTAGAATGGATGATCAGCAACCAGATTGAAGCCTTTTTTAATTTTTCAATTGGCGATAATTCCACTGAGTTTGCTGTACTCGAAAAAGCAGGTGTACCCGTGATTTACATTGGAGAGTGGAGTGAACAGCATCCCCTTGCAAGAGCAGAATGGATCAAAGTTTTTGGACAATTATTCGATAAACAAAAACAAGCAGATTCTATTTTTTTAAAAATAGAAGAAGATTATCTGCAATGGAGTGAACGCGCCAAAAAGCGAGACACATCTCCTGAAATTATTAGTGGAAGCCTATACAACGGAATTTGGTATGCTCCTCAAAAAGATTCTTATATGCAAAAATTCTACGAAGACGCACACCTTGATTATATATGGAAAGACCTAGAATACACAGGAAGTCTGCAACTGGATATGGAATTCGTATTTGATACAGCAAAAAATGCCAGTATCTGGCTAAATTCATCTGAATTTCAAAGCCTTGAGCCCTTAGTGAAGCTACATCCCTTAATTTCTGAATTATCAGCCGTACAAAAAAATAAGGTTTACAATACCCTGAAAACAAACTCAAGTGAAGGTGTGTTATTTTATGAAAAAGGCGTGGTACGACCTGATTTAGTGCTCAAAGATTTAATTCAGATAGGTCACCCTCAACTTTTTAAAGACCACAAACTCCAATTTTTTGCTAAACTTGATAAATGAGTATCAAGACATCACATACAAGACTTTTTATTTACCTCATTTTAGGTTTAATTGTATTGTTTTGCACAAATGTCTTCCTAGGATCTATTCATATCTCAGTTAAGGAGTTTTTTAGAGGTTTATACGATGCTAGCAGTACAAATCACCTCATTATACACGCGGTTCGAATTCCCAAAGCACTGAGCAGTATATTAATTGGGATTGGTTTGGGCTTAGCCGGTTTTTTAAT
>Ga0213865_10000170_pt1 | contig 43150 bp, 34 predicted proteins | sample PICome_6_FD_160100 | JGI IMG/M metagenome (GOLD analysis project Ga0213865, IMG submission 160100) | Coastal seawater microbial communities near Pivers Island, North Carolina, United States - PICO282 | ecosystem: Environmental > Aquatic > Marine > Coastal | place: USA: North Carolina...
ATTAGGGGCGGGAACAAGGAGGCAAAGAAACAGCTCCCTATTGTTCTCTTCTCTGGCGAGTTCGATGCCCGCTCTGACGAGGCACTGACCCGCCACTCTGGCTACATCGTTCTCGACTTCGACAACCTCAACCCCGATGCAGTTAAACCTACGCTGGCATCTGACAGATACACCCGTGCCTGTTGGGTGTCGCCGTCAGGCAACGGCCTCAAGGTTCTTGTCGAGGTGTCCAACCCTGAGCGCCACCGTGACCACTTCCGCTCGATGGTCGAGTACTACGACAATGAGTACGGCCTTGAACTGGACGGCACCGGTATCAACGAGAGCCGTGCCTGCTTTGAGAGCTACGACCCAGACATTGTAATCCGTGAGAGCTCTGACAAGTTCGGTGGTATGCGTGGTGCTAACGAAGAAGTGCAAGAGGTGCAAGAGGTGAAGACTCGTACAGATTACGAGAAGATTCACATTGCAGCCTGCATGATTCGTGGGGCGCAAGATGGTGAGAAGCACTCGGCCCTGCTGCGTGCCTCTGTTCTGCTTGGTGGCTGGGTAGCTACCGGTCAGGTGGAGGAGCACATGGCCAAGGAGATTCTCTTCTTCGAGATTAGCAAGCGCAGTATTGACGATGAAGACTTGGCCCGTAAGACCATCAACGATGGTATCGAGAAGGGTAAGCAACTCCCAATCAATGAGCTGTTGATGGAGGAGGATAAGGTCATCCGTGAGATGAAGCTACAGGACGGCGACATGTCGTTCATTAGCTCGGGCGCAGAGGACTTACAATGGATTGAGGACTACATCGCGGGCAACCTCGAGCTGGGACTCAGTACAGGCAACGATACTCTGGACAGGAACTTCGTATTCAAGAAAGAGTTCGTCATGATTAACGGACACAGTAACGTGGGTAAGACTACGTTCACGCTGTGGCTCATGGTCGCCGCATCTATGCACCACAACTGGCGCTGGGTTGTGTACTCTGCAGAGAACAAGACTGCTGCTATCAAGCTCAAGCTGATGCAGTTCGCTTGCGACATGAAGGTACACGACATGAACCACGCCCAGCTCAAGCGAGCATTCGACTGGGTTGACGAGCACTTCGTCATCATCAGCAACGAGAACATGCTGAGCTACTCAGAGGTGCTGCTGTACACGGAGAAGATTCACAGGAACAAACCTATCGACGGTCTGTTCATCGACCCGTACAACAGCTTGCGTATCGACATGAGTAACAACCGACACCTCGGGGTACACGAGTACCACTACGAGGCAGCGTCAGAGTTCCTCACCTTCGCTAACCGACTGGGTGTTGCGGTATGGGTTAACGCCCACTCCGTTACCAGCGCACAGCGACAGAAGGGACCGGACGGTTTGCCTACTGCACCATACGCAGAGGACACCGAGGGTGGTGGTAAGTTCATGAACCGCTGCGACTGCTTCATTACACTGCACCGTAAGATTCAGCACGATGACCCAGTGATGCGTCGATGTGTTGAGTTCCACGTCCGCAAGGTAAGGGAGACAGACACCGGCGGCAAGCCTACATCTAACGACAGGCCGTACATGTTTCAGTTCAACGACGAGCAGACTGGGTTCAATATGTTCGGACCGGAGCCCAAGCTGTATGGTAAACTGTTGTCTAGTTCTGAAAACGCAAGCGGCAATTCCTTGCAGCCGAACATGGATTTCGTTAACTTGGCGGTATGAAACGTAGGAAAAAGCCAACAGCGAAGAAGAAGGGACACGTTCGTGGCGGTAAGAAACTCAAGTCAGGTCTTGAGGCTTACTGCTACGACGCTCTCCGAGATGCCAAGCTGCAATTCGATTACGAGGAGCACAAGTACTACCTGATGGATGGATTTAAATACGAAGGCGTGTATCACAAAGCTACACGAGGTAAGGACATCATGGTAGACAAGACAGGCAAGGCGGTACTCGGGGTGACATACACCCCCGACTTCGTTTCAGAGAAACACAAGTTCGTTATCGAGACTAAGGGTTGGGTGCCTAGCCAGCACACGTTCACCATCCGATGGAAGATGTTCCTCCATCACATGAACGAGACAGGTAAAGGTGACTGGATGTTATTCATCCCCCGCAACCGGAAGCAAGTAGACGACGCCATTAACATCATCAAACAACAGCTCAAATGATTGCCCAGATACCATCCTTCAATGATAAGGAAGAGGACCATAGGTCACTAGCAGAGATTTACTCTCAGTTCACATTGTTCATGCACGACTCAGTTACAGAGATGTACGAGTCACTCTTCACAGAAGACGGGCGCTTGCCGCTCATCGACGAGAAGGAAGTCATGCTCGCGGTGAAGAAGTTTAAAACAGTTATGAACCGAGAGGCAGACGCATTGCGTGACGCACTTGCAGAACACCTCGAACAAAACCCCCTACCTTAATGAGTTTCTCTCTCGGTAAAGACGGGGAGGACCGATGGGCCACGTATCTTATGGAGCGTGGCCTTTCTGTTCAGATGTCTCCCAACAAGCGCATCCATTACGACATGATTGCTGATGGTGACAAGTACGAAGTGAAGACCGACCGCAAGGCCTACAAGTGGGCTGAGCGCAGGAAGAATCCGGGTAAGCCAAACCTGTACATGGAGTTCAAGAACACAAACAAGGACGAGTCTGCCGGTATTATTGCTGCTCTGGAAGAGGGCGTGCTCTACTTTATCTATATCCTTATCACCCCTGAGGATGAGATGGTAGCACACTGCTTCCACCTACCGAAGCTGGTCCTGCACTGCGGCGCCACCAATTACAAGGAGGCTGGCAATAAACAGTACGGAGATGACAACGCTCTGGGCTGGCTGGTCCCGCTCCACGAGGTAGAGAACAACGGTGACGCTGGTTACCTGAAGAGTGTCAATCTTGGCAAAGTCTAAAGAGAAAGAGCCCCACGCCTGCTATAGGTGCGGGGCTCTTACGACACAGAGCTACTGCAGTGATGAATGTCTAGCTGCAGATTTTAACGAGCACTTATGGGAAGTCGTTACCTCCCAATCTTAATACCCATCTTGTCGAGGGTACGTGCTCCGAAGTATGCCGATATAATCAGCACAGTCATTTCTTTATAAGCTGTCTGGTATGATTCAGCCACATCAAAATCAATAGCCATGCTATCGAGGAAGATGAGGACGAAGAACACAAGCAACACCGAAGCGAGGGCAAGTGGACGGACGTTCTTACTCAACCAAGAGTCAGAGCCCATGTCTGCTTCCCACCTTCTGGTGACACCCTGCTCCAGTTCAGTGTAGAACTCGAGCCACATCCTTTCATACTCCTGCCTAACAGCCGGGTCAACCCCGGGCTTATCGAGCAGGTTCTTAACCACACCAAGCACCCCCTTATCCGGGAGCAAGTCCCCGACAACGTCGAGAACATCCGGTGCTTTTTCCCTTAGCCATACACCAACCTTGGTGTCTCTTAGCTTTTTTCTTTCTTTACCCATTTCTTTTTCTGTTTATTGCGATTGCCTGCTTGAGCTTTGATGAGTTACCCAGCACTATCCTCAGTGCCCTAACGTACTCCTCATCCTCTTCCCTGAGTATCTCTGCGATACCAGCTACTCCGAGGTAGGTGTCGTACACGAGCTCCTCTGCGTGGTCCATGTAGAAGTCTTCACCGAACTCGGCGATAATCCTTTCACGGAACTTCTTGTCCTTTGCAACAGCTTTGGCGTTCTTCTTAATCTTAGCTACGTCAGTCTCGTCGATGTTGTCCAGCAACCCGGCGTTATCCAGAACCTCGCGGTACCTTACATCACCGAGCAACCCTTCCCTCTGCATGCGGAACAGGTAGGCAGACTCCTCCTTGATTGCGGTGGCAACGTGGGCATCATCGTACATACGAGTCAGCTTACCCACCTCCTGCGCCGAGATTCCTGCGAACTGGCCGAGGGTCATACCGAACTGCATCATCGAGGTGAACGCTGCACGGTCTTGGAAGTCTGGGTCGATGTAGACAACATCACCGTTAGGCTTCATGTACTTGCCGCTTCCCTCGAGAGTGTAGTTGAGGTTAGCTACAGCCACACCGCTGTTGTACATCCACGCACCTGCAGGGCCGAGCATACCAGACAGACCCTTGAGGCTCATGGCGTCGTCCTTGCTAACGAATACCGACGCACCATTGCGTCGCAGCCAATCCTCGTAAGCCTTCTCTGCCTGAGCGTCAGTCATACCCTCAGTGTATTCGTCTGCAACAAACGCACCGTAGTACGCCTTGTTCATCAGGGTAACTGCAGCGGCGTCAGTTGACTCCAAGTTCAGAGGCAGGAGGATATCCTTCATTGCACGGCTAACAATAGTAAGCTGTTGTTTAGTACTGAAGAACTCCGGTACCTCGTCCTCATCGCCGAGCACAGCAGCGGCGGTTGCCGGGATAACGTATGCACCTACAGCAGCGAATGCGTACATCTCAGCGAAGTGACCGGCCAGTGCCGTGGCAGCTTCACGCTTAGCCTCAGCGGTCGGGGCTTGAGCCAGCTTCACGATGTCAGCAAGCACACTCCTCTTCTTGTTTACACCGAACCTAGAGAAAGGCATGACAGTGTCGAGGAAGTACTTAGCGATACCGCTCTTAGTCGAGTAGAGTTGGGCGGACTGTCGTGCAGTAGATGCAGCTTGGTCCTTGCTCACCATCCTGTTAGCGTGACCAACAGCGTCAGCGTTGGGGTTCTTAGACTCCTCTTCCCAGTTCACTTCCCTTCCCTCTTCAGACCTAACGTAGTCAGAGTAGAAGGCGAACCAAGACGCAGCAGCCATAACCTTATCCGTACCCTTCAGCATACCGAGTGATATGTTGCCCAGCTTGTCCGATACGATGTCGAAGTAGTTCTCGTCGAAGCTAACGTGTCCGCTTGTCTCGCTATCAATCAGTGCAGACTCGTAGTCACGCTGGAATACCGGAGAGTTCTCCATGAGCATACGCTTCATAGCGTCAGGCATAATCCTGTTCATGTTCATGCTACCCCTCTTAACGCCCATCGCTGCCATCAGCGAAACGTACTCAACGAACTCAGCTTTAGAGCTTGCGTGCCTAGTCTGAGCCAAAACAGATACAGCCACCGATGACTGCTTGATAATCTGTGCACCGAACAGGCTGCCGAATGCGTTAATCACTGCTGCTTTCTTGGCGTAGTACAATGGGTTGGCCACCTTGATACCAAACACAGTTCCTTCCTTAGTGAAGACTACGTTACCACCAGCGTGGTCAGCGTCAGCGTACTGAGTGATGAATTGCTGCATCATCTTAACGTCGTCACCGTGCATATCGAGGATACCGTCAATGGTCCCCTCGTTGTTCATGATGGTGCGTGCTTCGTACAGAGCGTCAGCAGCAAAGATGGATGAGGCGTTATCCCTCAGCACCTGCGTGTTGATGTTGTGGAAGTCGAGGTCCATCACGAACTTCTTACCGTTTACAGACTTGATTGCCTTAGCCTTCCTGTCCCTAGACGATGATGTCCTGTGCTCAGCACCGGTCCCGGTGTTAGCTCCAGTCATCCTATCCTGAACAAGGTTGGTGAACGACTTGTCTGCATCCTCCCCTACCTTACGGAAAGAGAATGGAGTGTAGTTCTCACCCATCTCTGGGTCAATGCCCAAGGCGTCAGAGTAGAACTGGTCGTACCCCCACTTAGCACGAGCGTGTTGGTGTACAGTCCTGTATGCGGTGATAATCTCACGTGACTGCGGGTGCTTCTGGACCAGAGCTTCGGAGTACTCCTCCATAGTCATGCCCTCTTCGTACACCTCGAGCACGTTCTCACGCATCTCCTGAATCTCCTTAGTGCTGTACTTGTCTTGCTTAGCTGCATACTCGATAGAAGCAACAGCAGCGTTGTAAACATCTTGAGCCCACTCGGTGGAGTTGGCGCCCTCTGGCATTTGCTCCAAGGTGGAGAGGACCTGAAGGCCTGCAGCGAACGGAGCCTTGGTCATGGCTTTCATGTCAACACCCGCTTTCTTCAGCAAACCAATCAGGCCCGGGAACGCACCGTTACCGTACTCACCGTCAATGATTCCAGTAAAGGCCGAGTCAGCAAGAGCGTAGCCGTTCTCGAGGGATGTAAGGCCAAGAGCCTCACGCACTTTAGCAACAGTTTTCTTATCGGTCATGACGATGAGCGACAGTGCCGAGTCTATAGTGTCGAGGGTGCTACCACGTCGGGCCAGAGACCCACGCTTGCGCACCTTAATCTTGCCGCTCTTAATCAGAGCCCTCAACTTAGGCAGCTTCTCAAACCTGATGTGCAGGTCAGAAGCCAGCTTAGTGGTGTCGGCAAAGCTGTTGTTCACAGCAGCGTTGTACAGAGCAAGCTCCAGCTTGGCGAGTGTAGCGTAGTCGCCCGCTGCTTCCAGCTCAGCGATACGTGCCTCGATATCCTTACCGTAAATCTTTTTGAGGTTTGCGTTGTTGCCAACTTGGTACTGTGCTGCAGCGGCGAGGTTCCTCACGCTACCGGCCAGCGCCTCAATCCTTTCTTGGTTCTTAGCGAACAGCTCCTCCATAACCTCTTCCTCGAACTTGGCCAAGGCTTCAGGTGTGGAGATGTCAACGCCACGCTCGTCTGCCAGACGCTCGAGGGTTGTGCGGGCACGCTTAATCTCAGCCATGTGACGGTCAGCATACAGCTTATCCATCATCTCCTGAACGGTCACCTGCGCCCGGCCTTGCTGCTTGCGCTTAGCGTTCTCACGCTTAGCCATGCGCTCAGCCCTGCGGAGGTCGGCCATTGTATTGAACTGTACGTTCTGAGCTTGGAAGTTCTTAGCCGCAGCATTGATAGCCTCAACGCTTGAGCGGTCACGAACCTCACCCTTGACAACACCAGTCTTTTGTGTGCTGATTAAGCTGTTGAGTGTGGTTACAAGTTCTGCCGCCTGTGCCGGTGACAGGTGCGCTGCGTTAACGCTAGTGAGCATCATCGCACCCTGCTTGTATGCAAGGTGGATGCCACCGTCCTTGTGCTTCTTCTTCTGCATGCGGCGAACCTTACGCTGAAGCTCCCTTGCCTTGGCAACATCCTTCTTGAACTGCGCCAGAACCTCGGCAGCCTGACGTCCCTTAGCCAGCTCAGTCTCGAGCTGCATAATCCTTTCAATAATCTTCTCTTGGAAGTCCGCAGCCTCGTCACCGTTCAGTTTGTTCTTGGCCGCACGGGTAGGCTTGGCAACCATAGTCATCATCTGGAGGATGTGCTGTGGCTTCAGGCCCTTGATGCCCTGCTCCTTGAGAACTTCTGAGATGAGCTTGATGATGATGGAGGTGGCTTCCTTACGGGTCTTACCGGCCAACCTCTCAGCATCCAGCTTAGCCTGCAGGTTTGTTGCGAGGGTAGAGTTCTTACGTGCCTCCTTCCTCTCTTCAATCCTGCTGCGGTACTCTTCACGGATACCTTCACGACGGCCACGCAGACGCTGCTGCGCCAGACGCATGAGCTCATCAACCTGAGTCTTGCTGAAGCCAAACTCCTTGAGCATGGTCCTAGCTTCACTGGCAGTCCATCCGTTGTACATAGACTCAACGAGGTCGCCGAGCATGTCAACATCACCCACCTGCTTCTTACCCTCAGGTGCAGCCTCGAGCTTCTCACGGAGCTGTTGTACAGCCTCGCCCTTTTGTGATGCCTCAACCAGACCTTGTCCGCTGAACGGAATCATCTTCTCTTGGCTCTTGAACATAGCCTCAAACGCTGCCGTCTGCTCACCTTTGTCCATGCTATTATAAGCCTCAATGATAGACTCACCAACAGCTTTTGACTCAGAGCTCAGGCGCTCTACCATATCTGACTGCAACTTGATGATGCCAGATGGGTAAGCTGAGATAGCTACGTTTCCGTATGGGGATGTCATCAGTTTAGCCATTGCCCTAACATCATCACCCTTCTGAGCTACAACGAATTCGCCATACCTAGACTTGGTTTCTGGTGCGGCAGAACCAACGGCGGCCTCCATAATGAAGTCGCTCACACCTTGCCTATGCACCCTACCGTACTCGACATAACCAATACTTTGGACAGCCTGCCTTACAGACATGCCACCCTCAACCAGAGACTCTACCTTTGACACGTCGCTTGGTGCAACGGAAGCCATGATGTCTTTCTTGTCAGTACCCTTGTAGTACTTATCTCCGCCAGCGTGCTCATTGTAGAACGACACGCCCTGCTTGGTCGGTGCTCCGATACGGAACTGCAGGGTGTCAACATTGTACGGCTTGTTCAACCTGAACACCTCACCATTCGAAGTGAATGCAGTGTCGAACTGTTGGTGCTCAACCCTCCCTTTGGCGTTCTCTTTAGCTACGTTCGGGTCCAGTGATGGGTCAGCATAGAATCCACCCATAACCATCCCAGTGATTGCACCTGCGGCCCTTTCATACTTAGCTTTACTATCTTTTTTCTTGTCCGCAGCGAGAGCTTTTTCGAACATAGCCAGAGGAGCCTCATCCATGTACTCCCTAAAGAACTCCATCTTAGTGTAGCCCAGCTCGAGCAGTGCGTTAGACAGCGGGTTGTTTGTCTCAATGTACGCCAGAGTGTTGCCGATAAGGGATACTCGACCACCGAACGTCATCTTGCTGGTGAACAGTTCCTGAACCCTCTCAGAGTCCATACTACCCTTGGCTATCTCCCCAACGATGAAGCCGACCTGAGCATCCTTACTCATATGCATAGGGTAGGTGTCCTCAATCTGCTCCTCTGTAGGCTCAGTGATGCCATCCTTTGCGAGCTCCTTCCTAGCCTTCTCCTTAGCCTTCTCAACCTCAGCGTTGTAAACATCCACATCTGCAGCAAGCACCTTTGCTTTCTTGGCTGGCCTCTTAGCTGCAGTATCTGCCTCGCCCAGTACGTATGCATCAACGAGCGCGTCGAGTACCTGCTCTTCAGTAAGCATGCCCTTCTCCAGAACCTCAGCGATACCGTCAGCAACATACTTGGCTGAGTACCACTCACCGGTCATAGTCTCGGCGGCTTGGATGGTAACGAATACAGCTACAGGAGCGCCCTTGTCTTCTGGTTTGCGGGCATCGTCAAGCTGTTGAACCAAGCCGTGCATCACACCCACGTGGGTCTTCGATGTAGATGCGAACCCAGCCTTCGCTTCCTGAGATTCGTTCAGGAACACATAGCGGTAACCGCCCTTGATGTTCTGTCCACGGACAACACCGACCTTGGTACCATCAGAGTTGATGAACACGGCGGCACCCTTAGATTTATTGAGAACAGCTTCCAACTCTACCGGGTCTGGCATAGACAGGCGCAGCTCTTCCGGCAGGTCATCCTCGCTGTATGATTCGAGGTATGTGTCAGGGTCATAGCTTGGCTGGATGGCGTAGTCGAGGTCACCCATTGCGAGCTGTGGCTTACCACGTCGCATGTCAACCTCACCCATGAACATAGAGCCAGCTTCTTGCTCGTTCTGGTTGTCGATGGAGTCTACGTCCATTGACTCTAGCTGAGGCTTACCCGCAGGCTTACCAGTGTACGCATTCACAAACGCACCAGACAATACCTCTGCTGCAACCTCACCAATATCCATCCCTTCAGTCTTGCGACTGTCGATGTCTTTAATGAGACTCCTCAAAGTATAGTGTTCTCCCCTAAACAGCTTGCCATTTACCTTATAGCCCACGTCACCCATACCAACGAAGGGAGCTACTGATACCGAACCGGATTCATACACAGCAATCTGTGCACCCTTTTCATCTGCAGAGAATTTAGCTCCCTTACCTTGGTTCCTACCAACCCAAGCATCATTGTCACGAATCGCTGCCTCGTTCCTTCCATTACCCTCTTGCGCCGCCTCTGCAAATCCAGCGTAATCCCCGGTAAGGAGGGCGTTCATCATTTTAGACACCACCTTGTCGGTGAATGCCTGATGCTCAGCCCTTGCCTCTGCCGCAGACTGATTGGCCTTAACGTGGTACCTTAATTCTCCAACGCGAGGCAGAACACCCTCCTTAGCAAAGGCCTCTGCGAACAGTTCGTTAAGAGCGTCAACGGTTGCTTGGTTTTCTGCAGTTGTTTCAACTGTATCACTCAACAAGAACTTAGAGCCGTCCCATCGGAGTGCAGCCTTCGAGGAAAGCGGCCTTATTCCATTTACAGCAGCCCTCACTAGCTTACGGCGAGCTTCAATCCTCTGAAGCCTAGCCTCTCTCTGAAGTCTAGCCGCCGCCACATCTGGTGCAGTCTCGGTAGTGGTGTCTTCTGCGGTGTCAACTTCTGGAGCCGCTTCGGTAGTTGTATCTGTAGTAGCGTCTGCTGTAGCTTCAGTATCTGTAGTGGTTTCTGTTGTTGTGTCAGTGGTTGTATCAGCGGCAGTGTCCGTAACAGGAGCTGCCTCACCCTTGATATTCGCAAGCTGTTGGATACCAGCTTTAACACCCTCGGTGTCACTATCACGGAATGCATCACGCACCATATTGAAAGCATCAACAGCTTGGTTGATACGCATGTGCTGGATGCGACGACGGTTGACCGGGGTGAGCTTACCACCAGTGAGTCCGTCAATCATCTTGATGACGCCCTGACGGAAGCCACGGCGGTACTCTACGTTAACCTGACCTGAGCTCACCTGAGCCAAGAACTCGGTGAGCACCTCATCTACGACATCAGAGTCAGCCATAATCTCTTCAACGGACGGGAGCTGACCATCGAAGCTAACACCCTTCGCCCTCATGTTGGCGGCAGCGAGTCGCTTGATTACGCTAGCCACACCCTCAGGCATACTATCGAGCATAGCGCCCAAGGCCTTACCAGCCTCACCACTCTCGAGGTCCTCACCTGCGATACGGTGGATGGTCTCGTGGTAGGCAGTACTCCTAGTCATGGTAGGTGCGAAGATGTGCACGGTACCGTCCTCTGTCCTGAAGAAGCCGTTGGTAGATGCTGCGTTAGCTACACCCACATCCTTACCGTATGACTCACGAGTGTAGTGCAGGCGTACGGGACCGCCCTTCATTCCAGCCACGTCAGCCAGAGCTTGGATAGAGTCACGTGCATCTTGGTCCAGCTTACCCCTACCGAGGACACCCTCAGCAGCCTGAAGCAATTCTGTTTCAATGTCACCCTCGAGGTCCACGTTGCCAGACTCAGGGGCGATGTTACCGTACAATGCTACGGCGTCAATGTTCATGTTGATGTCACGCACAAAGTCTACACTAGACCTGCCGTCAACATCCATATCGTTCTCCGCACGTAAGTCGTTGATAGTCTTAACAGTTTCAGCAATCTGTTGGCGGATAGCAGCCTTGCCAGAGTCAGGGGTATTCTTGCTCTTGAGAGCCCTAGCACCAGCCTCTAGCTTTGCGTACAGTGTAGCGAGGTCCATGCGCTTGTCCTCGTCGAGTCCGCTGTAGAACTCCTCCCTTGCTGCACGCGTAGCGTTAAAGGCCTTCATGTCTTCGGCCATCTGCTGCTGCAGTTGCTTAGCTGCCTCTACATCACCACGTCCTTCTGCTTCTTGAATAAGCTGTAGTGTTTGACCAACCTTAGCTCGTGCCGCCCTAGTCTCTGAATCCATACCACCAAGTACGCGGGCTGCGTTCTTCTTAGCCTCACCGCTCAACTTAAGGATAGCCTTCAGGTCTGGGTTACTCATAAACGCAACCTCTGTAAGTACGGACCTGCCGACGGTACCTGCTGTAGACAAACCACCACCAAGCAGAACACCACCAAGGCCACCCTCGATGAATGCCTCCTTAGCGCCCTCCATAGTGAACTCGAGTGATTCGTACTCAGCCTGAAGCTGGTTACGCTCCTCAGTGCTGAGGTTAGGGTCCTTCAGTTGGTTCTCGATAGCAGCCCTCTTATACCTAGAGTCTGCGCTTGCTTGCCATACACCGGTCAAGCCTTCGGTGGTTCCCTCTTCGAGCATACCGAGGAACGTGCTCTTGGTCGCACCCTTGAGGAATGCGCCAAGGTTCTGTGCTGAGCGGTTGGCAGCGAATGCTGAGTAGCTAGGGGCTGCAGCCTTGAATGCGTGCTTGAAGATGCGTGCACCAACAACAGCGGGAAGGCCTTCAGCGATACCAGTCTCAGCTACATAGCCAAGTTTCTCTGCGCCGCTCAATTCATTAAACCACTCCTCGTTAGATACGTCACCGTAGGTTCCTAGCATAGATACACCAGCGGTAGCGCCAAACTCAACAGCCATCGCTGTAACAGCTCCAGCGCCAGTACCTCCAGTTACTGCACCAGCGGCTGCTGCTACAATCATAAGTGGGGCAGACTCGCCAAGCATGACAGCCGTGCGTTCTGCGACCCTACCGATATCCATATTGCTAACGTCGTCAGACAGGGATGTGAGGTATTCGGTCATATCACCCCTAAAATCATCGGCCATCTGAGCACTCTGGTGAGCGTAAAGGCCCAACATTGTGCTTCCAGTGACATCTGCTACACTCTGTTGAATGCCTGCATATATGTTGAGGGCCTCAGAACCAAAACCTCGAAGCATGTCGCCAGCCACTGTTGCGTCCTCACGACGCTCAACATCGTCGTCTTCATTCAGGTTGAAGGCACCGTTGGTTGCAATATTGAGTCGAGCCTCAAGATTCTTCGCCTCATCTTCACTTAGCTGGCTTATGTCAACACCCCTCCCCTCAAGGTCGGCTATAAGAGTATTAACAGTTTCTTTATTGGAGTCCTTCTGGAGCTCCTTCATTGCTTCGTTGAGAACCTCTGCTTTCCTCTTATCGAAGTAAGCCATCTTCTCTTCGAGGTCCATCTTACTAACCTCGCCCGCCTCATGCGCGTCACCCACGTCATAAGTCTCTATCGAAGCCATAAGCTCCTCCTTGGTAACGGGCTTGCGAGCGCCGTACTTCTCGTAGTTGTACTCTTCACGCTTAGCGTTAGACAACTCATTGTATTTCTTAAGTAGCTCCGGGTTGTTGTAGAGTGCAAGCTGTTGTAGCATTGCGCTCTGCTCGTCCGGCTCCATGTCACCGATAATCTCCCACGGCATATCGACACGCATAATGCCATTGTGGTCCTTCTTCTCTTTCTCGATGCCGAAAGTCTTGTAGAAGTCTTCTACGTTTTCAGGTGTAATGCTAAGGACGTTATCCTTGATGCGCTTACCCATCTCCTCGCTGCGAGTAGCCTCGGCCTGCTCAGTGAGCTGCGACTCAACAGCTCCGGTAATCTTCCGACGCTCGGCCTTCTGGCTTTCTTGGATTGCATCATACACAGACTCCTGAGTTGCCTGCTGAATCTCTGGCATGACGAACTCTTCTGTCGTCTGCTCAGCGCCTGAAGATGCTTGTGATTCTTCGCCACCATCTGCGGTGGCCTCTACGTTTCCCTCTTGAACACCGAAGGTGGCTACGAAGTGCTCCATGTCTCCGGTGTATCCATCCTTCTTAGCGAGACCAAGCATGAACTCAGCAGCTTCGGGGTTGTTTGATACGAGCCCAGAAAGATGCTCAGCATCTCCCGTGTATCCATCCATCTTAGCGAGACGCAGAAGTGTGTCTATAGGTCGTTTATCTTCTTGCATAATGTCTTGTGTCGTAGGTGCAAATATACAAAAAGGCCCCCTTGCGGAGGCCTTCAGTGTTGTTTGCTATTTTATATTCTTACCAACTACTCTCTCGTTGGGTTCCAGTTACTTGCGTGCGTCACCTGCTGGGAGTCTTCACCACCAGAGTCGCTCTGGCTTGGTGGGATGGCGAGGGCATCCAAGGCTGCTGTCTGAACATTCTTCAGTGTCAAGCCCCTAGACCTGTTAGCTCCGCTGTTATTGAACGCAGTCTTAATTTCAGCGAAGATGGATTGAGCTTTTGCTATGTGCTGGGATGCGTCACCATCACCCGCAATCTGCTCTGCAATGTAGTTAACATCCAGAGTGAGCGATTCACCCGTCCCTGACGGGTCCTCGACTTCCATACCAACAACCTTTCCGTTGTTATCGAACCTAAGGTCTAATATATCAAGCTCTGTGCCGTCAGCCACACCCATGAAGCCGCCTGTGTCTGGTATCATATCGACAATCTTCTGAGTGAAGGCAACCTTCGCGCCTTCCGGCACTGGTAACCTAAGTCCATCGCCCTCCCTTATAAACGTCATATCGGCAGCGGGGCCAGCAGGGTCGGCGGTCAGCCTTTCCTTCTCAAGGGCTCGCTCGTATGCCTTCTCAGTATCGGACAGGTTACGAGACCTTGCCAATACCTTTGCATCACGCTTTTGAATCTCATCAGTGAGGTCAATGCTGTTAGCTTCTGCTGCGTAGGTATCCTCAATGTACATGCTATTGGCTTTCCTGTAGTGCATGAGCGCATCGAAGTCATCCTTAGACATTTTCTTATTACCAAACAGACTCTCAATATCCGTGTCAGTCAGGTCGTAAACAACCTTGCCATCATCGTCAAGCGAGTAGGTTGTAGCGGCAACTTGCTTCCCGTCTATTGTAAAGGTTGTGCTCTCAATGAGCGGCTCAATCCTAGCAACCTCAGCGTCAAGCGCCTGTTTACTGATGTCTGTCCTCCCCTTGGTTTGAACCAAGTAATTCTGAGCCACTGCAGTTCGGTAAGCGTTAGGGTTGGCACGTCGAATAACATCGAGGTCTTCAGAGAAGCCAGCCCTCAGGGCGTCCATATCCATACCGATAGTTCCATCACCGTCCTCTAGCTTGTACTTCTTGTAGTTCATCTTGGTACCAACCAGAGATGGGTTGTACTTACTTGCCGGGGCCATTACAGCCGGGGTGAATACACCCTGAACATCCCCGTATGCAGAGCCAAGCATTGGCGTCTTGCTGCCATCAGGGTTTGTAATCATGACGGTGCCGCCCTCCATAGTAATGGTCTTGCCACTCATGTTTGACATCTCGTCCATCTTAGCGAGGTTCTCCTCGATAGAGCCAGCCATGTCTTCAATCTCGCCGTTACGAATCATCTGACGAGTCTTGTTGTCTTGAGCTGTACGAGCCACACCAATGTTCTTAATCTCGACGTACTGGCGCTGCGCTGCACGAACCCTAGCCCTGAGGTCTGCGTTGTTTGGGTCAGCCTCCAGTGCGGTAGCAGCCTCCTGAGCCTCGTTGAGTGCAGCCTGTGCGGCTTGCCTGTAAACAGGTTGGAGGGTGTCCGATACGGTCTCCTCCATTGTGCTTGTCAGGTTGTACTTTACGTCAAAGTCCTGAAAGGCTTTATCCCTCTTCTCGGCTGCACCTTCGATGGTAGCGCCAAGCTCCTTGCCTGCTGCTAGTGCAGCGGCACCTATTGAATATACTTCGGCCATTACTTTTGCTTGAAGCGTTTAATTAACTTAGATACGAATTTACCGAGTGGTCCTTGTTCTTTCTTAGCAAGCTGTTGTATTTTACTCCAGTCTCGCTTATTGATGAATGCTTCACCACCGGTAGCCTCACCGACCTTCTCACCGTCCTGAACGAGGTGAATCTTGTTGGTGTCATGGTTGGCCTCACCTTTGGTAATCATACCACCTTCCTCGAAGGCACCCATAGCGCCCTGAGCGACAGCACCGACATTGACGCCACCACCCATACCGACCTTAACAGCACCACCGATAGCGGCGCCTGCACCACCTACGATTGCAGCAGTACCGGCAGCCTTGAGTGCTTCTGCGTCCTGACCCATCTGGATAGCACGGAGCCTTTCGTCGTTCTGCAGGCTGAGCTCACGGTTGAACCTGTTCTCACGGCGCTGGATTGAAGACTCTTGAGCCCTTCCGAGTGTACGGAGAGCGTCGGTCTGCAGTCGTTGCTGAGTGAGTACCTCCCGCTGTGCGGCTTGTTGTGCCTGCTCATTTGCAGCAAGAACAGCTCCCAACCCACGTGAGCCTGCTGAAGTAGCGGCTGCTGTAGTAGTAGCGAAAGAGCGGTTGATGTCATCCATGCGTGACTGCATGAGGCGAGTGTCATACGCTTGCTTAGCCATCTGGAAGTATTCAGCCGGGGTGCTCAGTGATGGGGCTGACTCGCGGAGTCGTGCCATCTCATCCTCAGCTTCCTTCTGGAAGTTGGCTGCGTCTTGGGCCATACCCTTAGCACGCTTCCTGTCGGCAATACCACCGGCGATAGCACCGATGCCACCAGCGATGTCTCCGATGCCGCCCATCTGCATGGCACTAAGCCTGTCGCTCGATGAGCCTGATGAGGATGTGGTTGAAGAAGCATTTGCTGCGTTAAGAAGCCAGTTCCCATCCCTTGCTTGAATCTGGTCAACACCTGCCAGCCCTTGGTTCTCGCTGCTGACTCCGCTGTCTACTGGGTCTATATCGTACATATTAGTTCACTTTCTCGTTATGCAGAGGCGACGGAGCGAACACCGCGTTAACGGCGTACAGCTCACGTGCATCTGTCCCTGTTCCTGTAAGTTCTATAGTGATGTAGTAATCTCTTATGTCGTCCCCGTTGATTGAAGCGTCAGACACAGCTACAACAACGTCGTCCACTGTGAATGCACTAGCGTCACTAACCCTAAGTGTAACCCTATCCTCCACCGCTGTAATCGTTGCAGACAGTGAGGTTGTGGCCGAGGCCTCAATCTTATACAGCGAGTCACCAATACCAAACGGTAGGTTGCTAACCCGAGTGTCAAAGATAACACTATTTCCTGAGATGCTAGCAACCTTGCTCAGTACAACGATGTTGGACGTATTGAGTGTGGACGAAGCTGTTGTGTCTTTTGGCATGGCTGCGTAGTGCATTCCCTCACGCTCAGTGAAGTCTGCTGCTGCAATGCTAGTAGACTGCTCAGTGTTTGTTACACCAACGTCCCAAGCGCTGTCACCCTCGAGGCTGATAGACTTGTAGTTCTTCACCATTGATGGGTTAATCTTCGAAACCACCTTCAGGCTTGCGTCATACTCTGTACCGTAGAAGCTACCGTGCAGTGCATTGGAGTTGTGCAGCCACGGCGCACCACCTTTGAATGACAACAGCTTACTACCAATCTTAGCCCATCGTTCCGGGGTCATGTCGTAGAACGTCAGCCATACGTCAGACTTAGCAGCGTAGGCCGCAGTCCTCTCCGTGCGGGTGTTGGAGCTGGCGGTGTACGTCAACGTATCGGTGGTACCGTCAGACTCGAGCATGGTGCTCGGGATGTTGAACAGACCGAGGGTTGAGTTCCAAGTAGTAGTACCCATGTACTCGCCGTCAGAAGTGATAACCACAACGGTAGAGAGTGGCAGGATGTCGCCGAGTACCAATGCTGGGGATACAAGCGCCTCGTCGAGCACGAGCAGTCCGTTGCAGTGGTCGTCGAAATCTACAGGCACATCTTCCCAGTCGAATGTCTCATCCTCCCAAGGACGCACAGGAGGCCTAACCATCTCAACGTCTGTGAGAATCTGACCACCGCCAGAGGTGAGTGCAACCGTAGCGATTGTCTCTCCGTCAGCGATAATGTCTGTCAGGTCCCTACCGTTTAGAGTGAACAGAACCTCATCGTTCTCAAAGTCGTATCCGGTAGGAAGGTCCACCGCACTGCCCATCTCCCTGAGCTGCTCAGATGCAGACTCAAAGAATGAATCTACGTTCTTCTCGCTGATAGGGGTGATGCCACCGCTAGTCACGGCCACAACCTTGCCACGCTGCTTGTCAATGAAGTAGCTGCGGCCCATGTGGGACATGACAGATTCAGGGTGGTCTACCGGGCCGAACTCGCCTGCGTAGTAAACCTCAGTGCCCAGAACATTGCTTGAGGTTACAAGCTGTCCGCCTGAGGCTGACTCAATAAGCTGTCGATTCACCGGGGTGTTACTCACCTTGTTCTGCTGGTATACCCTCAGCGCCTCATTAGAGCTCTCAATAAACTCAATAGCACCATTCTGTACTTGGTAGTCTTTATACGGGAATAACGCCGGGTTAAACGAGTGGTACTTGATTCCCTGCAGGTCGAACGCTGTAACGTCGCTGTAGGTAACAGAGGCACTCCTACGAACCTCGGCCTCATCCTCTAGCTTGAGGTATGGGTTTCCGTATGAGTAAATGTTTGATTGGAAGAAGTCACTCGCGTGGTCATCCTCCACCATAATGTTAATGTAGGTCTGGCCGTCAATGTCTGCAGGGTTAAACCTACCGAGCTGGAAGTCTAGGTCCTCGTCAGCAACAAGCCTACTGCTGGCAAGCTGCTCCCTTACGCGGAAGTAGCTGTTACCTGTATTCGACAGGGAAATCCCAAGGGTTCCCGCAGGAGACCCAATAACATTGAGCACAGAGATGTTAAGGGCTGAGGAATTGAATAGGTTGTCAAGCCCGCCACCAACTGTCACTATGTATGTTTCGTCGAGCTGAGGCTGAATGTCGGTGACAATAGACACACCAGAGTCAGTTAAGCCGGTGACCACAATCTCATCTCCAACCCTCCACCTTCCGTCGCTAAATGTAACGACAGCTTGCTCCCTAGATATGGGCTGAACAGTTTCTGCAGTTACAATAGCTGAGCTGAATGAGCCAAGAACACATGCCTCAGAGTGAATCTCATACCATACAGCGTCTTCCCTGACCTTGCCCGGCCTCACAATCTCGATGACGCACCTCTGCGAGAAGTTGTCTGTATTGCTTGCTATCGAGCTAATGCTAAAGCCACCGACGTTGGGGTCACGAACCTCCAAGAACCAACCGGTCCTCCTGTAGTCGTCCGTCTCGTCAGACTGAAGGTTGGCAACCTGTATAGGGTTTTCCTCGTTGTCAACGAAGTACTCGTAGCCGGTGATTGGGATTGAGATGTTTGGGCGCTGCACCGTTCCACTCTCATCAACATAAGACATTACCCTGAGGTAATCCCCCTCTTGGTACTGGTAGTCAACCCTACCGCCCTTAAGCTCCTTGTAGCTATTATCCTTGCCCTCAATTGAGCGCATGGACAAGTACAGCTTACCCGACTGCGGGTCCTGTGAGCCTGTAATGATAGGGCGAGTTAGCGCACCTCCGTTGGAGCGAATGTCAACGAAGTCAGTCCTGCCGCCGTATGCAGCTTCCGAGATGAGGTACTGCCAAGACCTTTCAATCTCAGCGCCCTCCCTGTATACAATGCTGTAGCTCCTAGCCCAGTCTGGGGCTGGCGTGCTAAGCTGTAGGTCCACCTCGACCTTACCCTGTGCACCATTCCTAGCCTCAGCACCAGTCACCTCAGAGAATACGGAGTCAATCTCCTGAACACCGCAAGGGCGACCAGCAAAGTCCCGGTAAACAATACCGAAGTTATGGGTCATGCCAGACTTGTAGGTGGGCCCTGAGCTTGCCAGAGCGCCAACAAAGTCCACCTCGGTGTAGAGGTTGGACAGGCCAATGGCAGCCGACCTCATCGTATGCCTGTGAGCGGCATCGCTGGCTGGAGAAGAGAAGTCTCCCGATGAGTCAACCCCGAAGTCGTACTCACGAATGGTGAGGTTTGGCACATTACCGCCACCGCCACTCATGTTATTCAGTGTGTCTGAGTTAATCGAACCCTTAATGAGCCTGCGCTCCCCGATGTTGTATGAGGCACTATCAGGGCTAATCTGGAACTGCCAAGGAAGAACCTCATTGTCGTCAGGCCTAATTGCAGACGTCAGCACGCTAAGGTCTACGCTTGAGATACGGAACCTAAACCTGATGTCAACACCGTTGTCGGTTGTTACTACACTACCAGAGAAAATCTCCCACTCAACATTACCGCCCATCCACAAAGTGATGTGGCTCTCACCGTCTACGTTCCTCAGGTCTACATCTCCGCCTGATGCGAAGTCAACCCTCTTGGCTAATGTCGTGAAGTTGTGCCCCTCCGGCTCTCCTGTCCACCCCTTAGGCAGTACGCCTACCGTGGCGGTAGAGCCAATCATCGCCTGCAGGAAGTTCTGTGCGTACTCTTGAATAGTGTTGGCCGCAGGGATGGTGATGAGCTCGTTGAACTCCAGTGTGTTTGTAGGGGCAAGCCTAGAGAGTTGATTAAACTGCCTAAACTCTGCGGCACTCTCTATCGAGCCAACCTCCCTTGGGTTGAGAATGGCAAAGCCAAACTCATCGCTAGGGTTGAGCCCGTCGGTGTCAGTGTCCGATAGGTTGATGATGAACCTAGCATCATCCTTGCTGATTGGGCCACCGTTGTCCCTGTTGAACTGACCAATACCAAACTGTTGCATACCGAGGCCAACCTTCACGTTGAGCTCAGTGTCAATGTCTGGTGAGTTCTGAATGTCGTTAAGAGAGACAGTGAAGGCTACCTCATCCGGGCCAAGGTTTACGTCTTGGGTTCCAGATATACTTCCGTCGCCTACAATAAACTCCTGATTGAAGATGCTCCTTACAATCTGTTTCGTTTGAAGGTCTACATCATCCTGATTGATGTCATCATCGTAGCTCGTTGAATCGTCTACGTTTGTCTGAATGGTAGGGAGCTCTGGGGCTTGGTTGTACACAGCGTGCACCTCACCAGCCACATTGGGGGCACTATAGCCCTCGATGTAGTTCCCGAACAGCAACCTGCCGTCCTGAACAGTTTGAGCCTTAGCGGACCTCGGGACTGCGTTGTACAGTTTGTTCTGCTCTTCCTGAGAGAGGATTGTGTATACGCCGTCGTTAGCAAACTTGAAGTCTACAATCTCGGCACCGTCTACCCTACCTACCTCATACCAAGGACCGAAGTTCGCATAGCGAGCGTAGATGATTGTCTCCTCTGCGCCAGTGACTGTGTCGTTCATGGTGACCCTGATGCAGTTATCTACACTCTCAGAGGTCCTTACGTTAAGGTCGAACTTCATGTTCGTCTCTGATACGGCGGCGTTAGAGATAGGGCCTAAGGCTGATACATCTCCGTCCTCGTACCTGTGTGCTGCACAGAACTGAACGATTACATTCTTGAGCCTGTTGAATGGGATTGACTCGTCGCTCTCGTATTGTGCGACAGGCGCACGGAATGGAGGTACTGCGGCGAGCATTGTCTCTGAGTCAAATGAGGTGACATTAGAGTAGCCTCCGTTCATGGCGGTACCTACGTTGATTCGCCTTGGCTCACCCCTGCCGGTAGTCCAGAACAGGAAGTGGTCCTCGTTCTGCTGGACAATCAAGTCCATCTTGACGAAGTCAGACTCAGTCACATCGAGCAGGGTGCTGACCAGTACACTCTCGTACTTATTGGTGCGTACATCGTAGCGGTATACACCGTGGTTACCCAAGCTGTTGTGATTCATGAAGTAGACAAAGCCCACGTGTGGGGCCTCGCATACTCCAACAGTTTTGTTATCTCCCGTGGCAGGTAGTGTATCGGCAGCAGTCTTTGGAGAGATAGCGGTGTTACCCTCTACCGTCTTGATGACGCCACCGTCCTGACCGTCAACTTCACCGACCCTTACGTTTTGAGCGTCAGCCATCTCAACGCCTTTAACGAATCGTTCGTCGGCATCGAGATTGAGGTATTGTGGACGTAGCTTGTCGATTGACATGTATGTTAGTATTTAGGAGATTGACGGTAGTTCTTACGACCCACGTGCAGGAGCTCTTCCTTGCTGAGCGGGTTCATGCGGGCACGGCCCAGACGCTTCTCATTGTACCACTCGTTGCGAGCACGAGCCTTCTCGTTTGCAGGTACGTTGGCCTTGCGTGATACCAGCTTCCAGTAGATGTACGCACGGAGAGCTTCCTCGAGGAGGATAGAAACTGTTGGGCACTCAGAGCGTGCCTCGTCAGCGATGTACTCAACTACAACTTCAGTGATGTCTGAGTCCAGCTTGAGTTCGATACGGTTCTGGTCGTGGTTCATGCGGTACTCTCCTGAGGAGAAGCCACCGCCGATACCATACAGTTGACCCATGCTACCTTGGTGAAGGTAGTTAGAGAAGACGAAGAAGTCCTCGTCGCCTGAGAGGATGCTTTCCGTCCCAACGGTCTTTGCATCTACACGGTCGTTAACACCGTCAGCGTTGCTGTCGATAGGGGTAACGCCGTCAGCCAAGTAGCTGTACGCTTGCTTGATGTCGATGTGGCGGTTGCGGGCGAACACACGGACCAAGCCGTCGGTACCTACAGTTCCAATCTTAATCAGGTTAACGAAGTCATCCGGGAGGGTGACAGTATCGTTAGACTCAACAGGCAGGCTCAGTGAGCGCACACGCTTAGACAGGTCAAAGCCCAGCTCACGCAAACCACGGAGTGCGTAGTTGCGAACCAGAATGTCACTGGCGTTGCGAGCAAAGTCATCGCCCTCGATAGAGAGCAGGAAGTCGTTTACGACCTCGTCGATAGTAATTAGGTTGCGTGCCATCTATTAGCCCTTTTGTAATCCGAATTGAGTAACCTGTGGGTCACGGAGGTTGATGCCTGCCATAACCGCAATTTCTTTGATGAGCTCAGGAATGTAGTGCTCTGGCATATCGAAGTCGATACTGGTAGAAGAGTCAAACACTTCCTTGCCGTTCAGAACAGTGAAACCAAAGCGTGGGTATGATGCGATACTGGCACCGCTCAGGACACTGCGTCCCTCTGGCAACTTGTAGTAGCGCATCTTAATCCTCCTGATGTTTGTTGGGAACACCTCGTAGTTCTCACCCGGCACCGCAACAGGGTTGTCAGTAGATGGAGCAGAGAGGGTGCTGTTGAGTACGTGCTGCAGTTTAGCCTCGTCCTCGATGACAGCAATGTGGGTGCTGGTTGACATGGCATTGAGAACAGAACCCGCAGTGGAGAGTGCGATGAGTTTAGCGAAGTCTTCAGGACGCTCGAACACGTCATTGCTCTTGGCAATGGTGACAGTCCTGCTGTAGGTGGCGATGTCCTCCTTCAGTTGCTTGACCAGAGACTTATCGAATGCTGAGTCAGCGTTAGCCCTAGTAATCCTCTCCAAGTTGGTGAGGTTCTGGAACATCTCGTTGAACAGCTTCATCTGAGCCACTGCTGCAAAGCTGTTGAACTCTGCTGGGGAAATCATACCCCTCTCATCTTTGTTTGCTAGGTCGCGTACTCCTTGGTACACTTCACGTACACTTGCCATGTCTTTAACTTATGTGTACGCAAAGATACGAAAAAAGGGGCGCGAGGCCCCTTCAATCGTCTATGAATCAGATAGTTACATACCGAGCTGTGACTCAATCTCAGCGAGCACAGTGGCACCAGCGTCAGTCAGCATGAACCTGCTGAGTACGTCGATGGCGTTCTTGCCTGCGGGGATGGCGCAAATCATTGAGCCGCTGTCGAACCAGTTAACAGATGCGCCCGCATCCTTAACAATTTGATGGTCCAGAGCTTGACGGCAGATTGCACGAGCCATTACCACGGGGTCATCGAACTTAGCCATGAACTCTGCTGGCTTCTTCTTAGCTACAGCGAGGAGGCTACGCTTGATGGTCATGTCGTCCTTGTTGATGTTGATGCCGTAAGCCATCGCTACCGGGAGCAGGTCCTCAATAGTATTAGACTTAATCATAGAGATGGCATCGTGTACAAGGAACTCGTCGGCTACGGTATCCTCTGCGCTCTTAACATTGTTAACCAACTCAAACAACCTACCACCGTTCGCCCTGTTACCCGGATGGCGGTCGAGGAAGTCGATGAGGTTGTACTGGTCTGGGCGTACAGAGAGCATCTTATTCTCGAACCATACGTGGCCAACCAGAGCCAAGTTAGACTGCTCGTCAGCGAACACTGACGACTCCATTGGGCAGTATCGTAGCTCACGGATTGAGCGTGTTTCTGGGTCTGAGTACTGAATGCCGGTGGTCCTGAGGCGGAACATTATTCCACCCTTTCCGTTGACGGTAGTATAGATTCGCTGTTGGCTCTCCGCCTGTGGAATCGCACGGCGGATTTTTTTCTTTGGGGCTGCGGCCTTGGGGGCTGCTGCCTTCTGCGGCTTAGGGGCCGAACTGGGTCGGCGCTGCACAGTTTTCTTTGGGGCTTCGTTAGCCATTTCTTAATAGTATTAGATTAAACTGTTGTAAAGAAGAAAGGGGCAGGGCCAATCCCCGCCCCCTTCGGGTATTAGTCAGTCAATTACGACTGGATGAGAACGTGCTGGTTAGCAGCTTTCACACAGAGGTTAACCTCAGCGCGGTAGTTGCACTGCAGAACGTCACGGCCGTCAGTGTAAACACCGTTCACACCACCAGTCAACCAGTGCTCCATAGCACGTGAGTAACCGTTAGCGGCTTTGTAGTTCATCTCGAGAGCGTAAGAAGAAGCACCAGTGCGTGGGTCAACTACAGACTTGAGAGGAATCATAGCACCAGCGGCAACAGTACCGTCGAAGCCAGCCATCAGGGTTGGGTCATTCAACAGTTTCCAATCGTGCTTGTGGAAGGTGTAACCACCACGGGTGAACGACTTGAAGCCGAGGTTTACAGCCATGTCCTTGTCGTTGTTGAAGGCACCGAATGAGCCCATCAAACCACCACCGTTAGTACCAACGCTTGACAGCATGTTGTCGATAGCGAGGCCTTGAGCAGTGTTGACATACATAGCGTACTCTGCAGGGCAGCGGTTAACGTCCATCTGAGTGACCAGTGCGTCCAACTCAGTGAAGCTGTTTACCAAACCATCCTGTACCATACCACGGTCTTGGAGGGCAGCGAAGTAACCTTCTGAACCGTTGATGTCAGTCAAGTTAGAGGTGTTCTCAGACAAGAGACAAGCCATCTCAATTTTGTCTTCGAAGCGACGACGGGTGTCAGTCTCACCTTTGATGTACCAGCGGTAGTCACCACCACCGAGGTCGATGTAGCCAATGTTGGTCATTTGAGAGCCAGTCACCTTGAAGGTCTCCTTCAGGATGTTGTAGCTGTTCTCGAAACGGTTAACGTTAGACTCGAGGAACTCGTCTGGGTGGTCGGAACCCTGAGCGAACAGGTTGTAAACAATTGGGCAAGTCTTAGCGGCGTCAGCAGCAGCAATACCAGTGGTAAGGCCGTTCAGGAACTCAATCTCAAAAGCAGTAGATGAGGTCAGTGCAGCAACACGAGCGCGGTCACCATCAACCAAGATAACGTCACCTACACGAACAACGCTAGGGTTGGCGCCGTAGATACCGAAAGCTGAGGTAGCGGCAGCAGATACATCACCAGTGCCGTCAGCGGCAGCAGCGAAAGTACACACTTGTGGCTCGTGCAGACGGGTTTCTTCCCACCATACAACTGAGTCAGCAGTACCGGCAGACTTAACAGCACCAGTCAGCTTCAGAAAGCCAGTGATACCTTGGTCGCCGTAAGTTTTAACGAGGTCCTTACGGACGTCAGGAGCGTTTACCTCGTCGATGAAATCACCGAGAGCAGTGTACCTAGCTGGGTCGAGCTGCTTAATCGCATTAGCGATGGTTGGTGAATCTTGTGAAACAGGCATTATTGTAGTTTTAAGGGTTATTTTCAAAAGTTAAACTTGACGCCACCGGCTCCACCGAGTGCCGCTCGGAGTTGCTCAGCTAATGCGTCGTTACCGGTGTTAGCCCCTCCGGTCTGGGGTGCAGTAGCATCTACTCGGGCAGTGTCGGTTACAACCTTACGCTGACCGTCGCTGATGCCTTGCTGATATACAGACTTCACGATGCTTCCGATGTTGTCCTGAATCGTGCGGTGCGCGTTCAGCTTATCGAAGTTCCATGAGCCATCTTCATTTACATACGGGTCGAAGTAGTTCTCGATATCCGTGTTCTTGTTAATAAGCTGTTGCTTGTACTCGTCAGTGACACCGAAGTTGAATTTCTCTCCGTTCGGCAACTGGAAGGCAAGCGTACCCATAGCATTAACACGGTCGGTCATACCCGACACCCACTGCTCGTCGATTACGGTCTCATCCTCAACTGGTGTGGTCTCTGCAGCAGCTTCAGTCATTTCAACCTTAGCAGTGTAAGAGTCACGCAGCTTGGAGATGTTCTCCTTAGCCAAACGAGCATCCCGCTTCAATCGAATCTGGTTCAGCTCTACGGTCTCCTCATCGTACTCATCGGCATCGAGCTTATACTCAGCCTTCATCAGCAAATCAATCTCACGGTTAGTGAGCTCTGGGTTCTCGAGGATGAGCTGGTTACGAACTGCAGTCACGTCGTCCATGCCTTCAGTAGTCAAGCTCTGGTACTTAAACCAATCCTCTGGTCCCCTGCCGGTTTCCGATACGAAGTCCGCAATAGCCTTAACCCTTGGGTCGAGCTCAGCGGTCTCTTTATGGTTAATCGCAGCAACGATGTCCTCAACTCCACCAAAGTCTCGCCCGAGCGTTTCACTCAGTTGGGCGATAACATCAGCGGTTGGTTCTACCGAAACAGCGTTATCGTCGTCGGCACCTACAATGTTGTAGACGCCTCCTTCGTTTACTTCTTCTTTGTCTCCAACGACTTCCACCTCAGCCGGTGTCTCGTTCGAGGTCTGTTCTTGTGGAGCGTCTGTGGTTTCGTTGACCACTTCCGGCTCTGCTTGCTGACTCTGTTCTTCAACTACAGGTGTTTGGGCCTCCTCAGCCTTAGGCTCGCCAATCCCGAAGCCTGCTTGCGAAAGAGCATTTGTCAAAATGTCATCAGTACTATTCATGAATAGGATTTAATTAGTTGCAAAGATATGAATATAATCTATTGGCTATCAGTCACATGGACCTCCATGCAATGTACAAGGAGGCGGCAGCGACTAGCGTTGAGCCCACCCACTTGATTAGCTTGACCGACTGAGACAGCTTGAGGTTCTCGTCCTCGAGGTTGCGAATACGAGTGTCTCGCTCCTGCATGCTCTCTTGGAATTTAATCAATATATCCGTCTGCTGCCTGTTAATGGCATCAAGCTCGCGCTTCATATCTATGACTTCCCGGTACAAGTGCTTAAGCAGTTCCTTCTCGGTCCACTCGCCCGGATTAATGAGCTGGTCGGCCATGTTTATATCGTCCTGATTCTTCATTGCAAAGTTACCCATTAGTGGGGATTTGTTTTGGTCAGTTTGCCGTTCGTCGTGTGTAACACACACCTTGTAGGAGTGTTCCTACCATTTAACTTTATCCGCCCAATAAGCGGCAGACAGTTTACCCTTCTTAATATTCCTAGCGTGGCGTGCCTTAAAGCTCGCTCGCTTCTTCTTCATCTTGTCAGACTCGCCTGCCTTTGGTGCGCCAGCGGTCTTAGCTCCCTGCTCACCGAAACGGATGAGTTTGGTTGCGTTACCCTCCTTAGCCATCACAACGTGAGACTTGGTTGGGTGCTTTGGGGTTCTCTTCGGCTTGTTAAACCCGGACAGACCCAACCTCTTCATGGTTGCCCTCGCCCTATCTAGTTTGAGCTTACTCATATTTCCGCGTAGTTAAGCCTAGCGCCCTCAATAAGCTGTAGGTCCGTAGGCAATGTGGCACCGACTAGGCTTGCACCGCAAAGTTCAGCGCCAGAAATGTTCCAGTTACTCATGTCCACACCCCTGAGGTCCCACTCGGACATGTCCTGCCCAGATAGGTCTACAGCTTGGGTTGTGTCCAAGTCCATCACATACTCTTCAAATACTGTGTATATCTTCATCTCTACTGGTCGTATAATCCTCCGTTCCTGTCAAGTCTAGACTCAAGCTCTCCAGCGAAGGGGTATCTCTGCTCCGTCGCATTATCCATAACCTCAAGCTCGTTGGCAGCTACCAATATAGCTGTCGAAAGGGTGGGCTGAAGCACGCAGTCGTCACCAAACCTAACGAGTGTATTGAGTGGTTTTCCTGAGTTGTAAAGCTCAGAGACTTCTGAGGAAGATAGTGGCCTGTTTATGATGGATGGCACCTGTATTGAACCATTCGAGGTAAACGTAGTGCTTCCCTGAACTCCACCGATTGTAAATAGCGTACCATCAGTAGTGTAATCCCCAGTGTTCATGCCTCCAGCGTCTGAAGCGTCGAGGTTCTCTACAGCACTTAGGTCAACCGCATTCAGGTAAATCTTAATCCTGTCGTGGCGTGATGTCTGGGTAAAGTCTGCAACCACTACCGCGTGATACCAGCTCCCATTAGACATCCCGTGAGATGCCTCCCATCTGGCTGCATTGGTTCCATCTGGGCTGGTTATCACCTCAAAATTTCCAGAAGTATCCGTCCTGAACTGAATAACCCTGTTATTGCTAGTGGCCAGCCAAGCCGAGAAAAGAGCACTCCTGTCAATAGCATTTGAAGGATTAAAAAGGATAGACAGGGTGAACTGACCAGTGCCTAGCACATTAAGGATTGACTGGTTGCCAACCTCAATACAACTCTCACCGGTTCCCGGAAACTCATACACCCCGTTGTCGTCGTAGTTGTTTATATGTGGGTTGATAAACATTAGTCGAAGTCAAATTGAATCTTAAGTCCCTTACCTGTGAGCGTGTCTGTAATCGTGTCAATGTCTACGGTCATGACTGAGTCCTTGGCAGGGGAGGCTGTTGCAAAGGAGGTCTCAGTGTCTGACGTGGAACCTGCAGCGATTGAAAGTACGGAGCTCAGGATGCTTGTGCCATCATCATTGATGTCTACATTGAGCGTGCCTGAGGCTGTGTCTGTAGGTGCACTGGTAACACTGGCCCTAACCCTAGTGATGGTCTTGCCGGTGTAAGGCCAAGGGAATGTAACCTTAGCTGTGCCTGTTGACAGGAAGGTAATCTCGTCCGATACAGCTACGATGAAGTTAGCGTTAGCAGCATCACCACCGCCACCGGTTGGTGCATCCTCTTCGATAATATTGCCTGACGAGTCAACAGCAAGCCACTTGGCCGCACTGCCAGTAAAGGCTCCTGAGCCATAAGTACCCATAGTCACTTGGCCGGTACTCGCAACTACGATGCCGCTAGTTGAGGAGCTGCCCGCGAGCAGGTTCAAGCCTCCTGTGCCAGAGAGGTTCGCCAAGGTCAGGGCGCCGTTGGCTCCTGAGGCTCGGGTGAGGTGAGCTGACTGGACTCCACCATTGGTGTTGTCAAGGGGGAAGAAGCTGAGCGTGCCAGTGGTCGCGACCCCTTCGGATGCAGCAAAGTACCCAATCTGCATGTCGTTGCCATTCGCACGCAATCGGTGGTTGTGCAGGCGCATGCTCAGCCCGGAGGTATTTGCGTTAGTCACGTCATAGATGCTGAGTGAGCCACCGTCAATATCAACAGTTCGGTTCCCTGTCAGGACTTGGTTTGTATCAGATAAGCTGGTGTTGGTGTCCGTATTCTGGGTCAATGGAATCCAGTCGAGAACAGAGCCCGTTCCCTTGCCGATATAAACTGTATCAACGGAGGGGTTTACGTGTAGAGCGCCAACCCTTGTTGGGGCTACTGAGATAGTCCCTGACGTAATGATAGGGTACTGAGTGTGGTCATCATCAGACAGGCCCGTGAGGGCGCCGTGGTCTGTGGCGCCAGAAGAGATATCCTCAAACGACACTGTACCTAAACCGTTTGTTACAAGAACCTGACCAGATGTACCGTCTGCTGTCGGCATCCTATATGGTGAGATTTGGTCTGGCGCACCACCCAAAAAGAACCTGCCGGCGCTGAGGTTTGGGATGTCATTAACTCTATCTACAGCAGACACCTTCATCTTCTGGATGTTGCTACCGTTGGTCTGAAGAACCACACCGATATTCTGAATGAGGTCAATATAGGTCGAAGGCTTTACATTTGTGAGGGTACCCGTGTTGCTAACGTAGATAGTGTCATGAACAGACACACCAGTGAGACCAGTGACGGTCTCGGTGAAGATACCAGAGGTAATGATGCGTCCAGTAGAGCCGTCAGTCAGCTCGGCAGTAGTGACGCCAATTGCTGGCATCTTAGCAGAGTCATTAGCATCAGCGACACCAATAAGTATTCGGTCCCCCTGAATGCCCTTAGCGTAAACCGGAGAACCAACCGGGATGGTTGTGCCCTCATCGGCCTGCACATCTGCATACAAAGCTGTTGTGTACCCATCAGCCGCAGAGGTAATCCTACCCTGAGCATCTACAGTGATGTCTGGATTAGTGTATGAGCCAGCGGACACAGCGGTATCTGCCAGAGAGATTGTCCCCGTGGTGGTGATAGGGCCACCGGTCAAGCCAGTACCAGTATCGACAGAGGTAACAGTGCCTGTGCCGCCGCCACCACCTCCAGTGTTCACTTCATCAATAGCCGCCTGCACGTCGGTTGCAGACAGGCCACTAGTTGTGTTATCGTATACAACCTCAGACGCATCAATCTGCGTCTGGAGTTGGCTGTTTCGTTGTGAGTGATTTACTGACATGTCAATTATGGTGTGTCGTTTACAAAGTTACTTGCGGTCATGTTGTACATTACGAATGTAACACTACCCACGTTATCTTGAATGTTTGGGTGGCTATCCCCATCACCCATCCTCCACCAGTGGTTTGGTGAAGTAGAGAGGGCTGATAAGTCTTGCGTTGCTCCAGAGTTGTAGATGCTCGAAACATTAGAGCTCTGGTCTGAGCCCCAGATAGCGAGCTCATCAATCCTCTCTCCATTCATGCTGTTGCCTGATACAAGTTTACCAATCCTGAAGTTCTGGCCGGACATAGAGCCTGAGTACCCGTAGTTACTGTGACTGTTGCTCGTGGTCTCTTGAGAGCCATCAATGAACATACTGAACTGCCCATAAGAAGTGGACAGTCCGCCAGAACCGTTCTCAGTACTTCCACCTGTGTACGCAATCATTACGTGGTGCCAAGTGGAGGCGCTCAGTACGGTGCTAGATGTTAGCTGAAGGTGGTTATTGTTTGTCCCGTACTTAAATCTAACCTTATTGGTGGAGGTAAGCCTAGCCTCGAAGTGACCCCCATTAGCCGTGTCGTTAGAGCCAAAATAAACCATAACCCTACCGCTTGACGATGAAGTTGGTTTAATCCAAAATGATATAGTGAACGCATCACCAGAGCCTGCTCCATTAGATGACCTACCAAGAACGGAATCCATCAGAGCTGCGTTAGCACCAAGGTAGTCTGGCCCGGTAATCTCCACGCTCTTTGAGTTTGTAAATGTGTTCTCTTGGACATTAAGCGTAACCGTGGCGCTATCGCTACCAAAGGGATTGGCTGATGTAACCGTTAATGTATAGACATCATCGCCGACCCCGCCGGTGTGTGCTGGCGCAGTACCAAGAACCTGACCTGACGACTGGTTTCCAGTCAACCAAGATGGCAGGTTGTTGAATGCGTACATGGTGGTGAGGTTCGAGTTAGAGTCCAGAGCTGGCGTGAAGTTCACCGAGTCAGACTCAGTAAGCGTAAACGTCTGGTCGCTAATGCTCGGGCTGAATCCAGATGACGCCCCGTTAAGAAGGTTTGTTACATCAATAGTCACAGTAGAGCCCGACTGCATAGTTAGGACCAAATCGGTACCGCTAATTGCCCCACTCGCTGTATAGTCGTCAGAGTCAACAGAAAGGGAGGTTACGTCAACATCAACCGTGCTCGAGTCACTCATCGTGAGAGTGAGTGTGTTCCCAGACACAGAGCCAGACTGAACAGACAGGTCAGACGTAATGAACGCCTGAGTCTTTGTGAACAGACCGTTAAGGCTGTTGACGGCGGTAGCTTGAACAGAGCTTACCGCAACACCATCAATAGTGATGTTCGAAACAGGCACCCCGTAGTAGTAAAGAGATGAACCATTCCTAGCCTGTATTGTAATCTCCGTGGAGTCAGCGACAGCTCGAAGCTGATTGATAAAGAACGTGCTCCCGGTTGATGTGATTACATTTGTACCAGTGTCGTCGAGTCGGAAGTCGAGGGTTGCGGGGTTCTCGAACTGAGCGCCCAATGAGTTAAACTGTTGGTTCAGGTAAGTCACTGTCTCATCCCTGCTTACACCGGCTGCTGCTCCCTGACGGGTGCAGACCCTAGTGTACAACAGCTTCTTAAACAGAGTCCTGAATGTGGTTCCGTCATCCTCGAACCTATCCGTCCTCTTAATGATAATCCTATCAGAAAGTGTTGGGTGTGCAGAAGCGGTGGTAGTGCCAATGAATTTGGGAGACACTGTGCTACCATCGAAGAAGACACACTTGGCTTCTGAGTCTGCGTATATCTTGATTTGTGACATTTCTTTCTTTTAGCTATTAATGTACCAAGTGAGAGCCCTCAGTCGCAAGGTTCCCTCTACAGAGGCCTTGACTTGGAACCTGCATTTACCAGCATCACCAACACCATTTGTGTCGATTGTGTCACCGACGAAGAATGAAAGCATCGGCTCTGCAGGGTAGTCGATGTCCGCGCCTTGAGTCATGTTCAAGCTAACCTCCTCAATAGAGAAATCTGTGGAGGGTGTTGTGCCACTGTGCCTATTGAACAGGAGCCTAGTCTCGAGCTCAGACTCATCGACGTCAGGCTCGAAAGACATGGACGCCCTAAAGTTTACAAACGACGTCAAGCCGAGGCCTTCAAGCAGAAATACAAAAGGGTCTGCCTGTGTTCCTGAGCCGGTAGTCGCCGTAGACTGAGCCTCCTGCATGGCTGTCGGTCGGTAGTCAAACTCACCAGATGAGTCCATCGTGAAGTTAATATCAATCCAGTTGCCGACGTCTGAGGCTGTGATTACAGTTTCTGTTGCAGAGCCGCCATAGTAGAATCCTGTAAGCATACCATAGTAGCCCTGAGTTGACAGGGCCGCATTAGTTACAATGGTGCTAAGTGGCACCGGGTAGAACTCACCGCTTGCGTTTGCAAGCAGTGCGTCGTCTTCGCTGGCAGAGCTAACAGCGGAGGTGGCTGGGATTATGACGTGATTGTCAATCTGGTCTGGCTCATGCACAATCAGGAACTCATCAGCAGTGCCTACATTGGCAACCTTCAGGTGAGCACCGTCATAGTTGATTACATAAGAGCCTGTATCTTGAGTGCCTGACGCTGTCGTAAATGTCTGGAACGGAGTGCCAATGTTCACCGGGTTGGCGGTGGTGGTCATCCTAGAATCCGAGAACTCCCAAGTGCCTGAGCCATCCGCCAGCGTAATGGTGAACGAGCCAGCAGTAGCGTCAATGATGTAGCTACCCGGAGCGAGGTTAGTAGTTGCCTCAGAGATAACTGAGAATGTTGTCGTGGTCGCAGGGCCTGATGAACCCGAGCCCGAGCCAGCAGGGTATACCTTAGCGATAACCGGTACTTGGTTATTTACCGAGAGATTGATGTCAGCCATTATACTGTGATGTCTTCGTTAACGATAAACAGTCCGTGCAGCCATGTCTGGTGTACGGCTGAACCCGAAACAGTTTGGAGGTCGTACACATACAACCCGCCATCTACGCCAGCCATTACTGTGTTGGCGATGGTGATGCTGATTACACCTTGGTCGTTACCGGTGATGGTAGTGTTGGTGTCAGCGATTATGGTAGATGCTGCGGTGTCGTCTTCACGAACCTCCATATTAAAGGTGTACGCGCTCAGGTCGATAGCGTCACCGTTTGAATCTGTACACTCGACGGTGAGGACGAAGGTGTCGCCCTTACGGCAGGTGATATCTACACGCTGCGAGATGTCGAGGTTTGCTACGTTGCCTACTGAGCTCATACTAGTCCTTGAATAAAGTCGTCTGGGTTAATATCTTGCTGGCCCTTCATTTCGCCACGCTGGTCCTTACGCTGTGAGATGAGCTGCGATTGCTTAACCGCCTGCTTGTCTATGCGCTTGTCCTTGCGGTCCTCTTCAAGAACCTTGAGTTTCTCTTTGAATGCTTGGTCCTCCTCACGGAAGCCGAGGGTTGCTTGTGCTCGGAGCTCTTCTTTCTGCAGTTCAAACTGACCACGAATCTGTGCGATTTGCATGTCAACTTGACCCTGCATCTGGATAAGCTGTCCTTTCACCTGCGCTTGGAGTTGCGACTCCTGCATACGCATCTGCGCTGCCGCCTGTTGCTGCTGTTGAGCGAGCTGGGCTTGCATCTGCTGTTGCTGGGCCTGAGCCTCCTGAGCCTTCTTCATGTTGGCGTTGCGACGGATAATCAACAGCTTCTCTGCCTGCTCGATGTCCTTGCACTTGCGAACAGCGATAGCGTCCTCAAGGTTGATGGCCTGCTGAGCGAGCGACTGGTTGATGTTCTGCTCCAGCATCATCTTATCCTCCATAGACATCTCCTGCATAACCAGTACGCCGAAGTTGTACATAGGGAGGTCACGGAAGGAGGAGAGCAGGTTCATTGCGTGCTCGCCGATAGCCTTCTCGTAGACACGGTACAATACACTTTCAGTTGGTAGAATCTGTAGACACTTAACAACGTCGTCACATACTCGCTTGTACAGTACTTGAGATGCGTGGGTGATGTCGTACAGTGCGTTGTTACCCGCAGCGATAGCCTGCTGCTGAACACCCACCAGAGCGTCGCCCTTAGGGGTGCTTGCGTCCATAGCTTCGTTAACACCCGTAGTGTCACGAATCATGCGCAGGTAGTGGTTGTACAGACCGATGAACTCATTGATGTTCTTAACGGTGTTGTTCAACTCACGGATTGGCGCGGCAGAGCCTGAGCCGTCCTCGTTCCTACTCCTCCAGAACAGGTTACCGGTCTGCATGGCGATGTCCGCAATATCAAGCGGAGACAGCTCGCCACCGTCACCGAGGGTTACGCCCTCGAGACCTTCGACGTCGATGATGAATCCAGAAGGCATTGCCTTTGCAACAGCGTGCTGGATTTTAAGGTGAGAGAGTTGGAGCTGGTCGGCGTAGCCTTTGATGCTGCTAACCATAGACTTCGGCATCATGTCCCTCAGGTTGGTGCATGCCACGCTGTAAGAGAGGCGTGCGCGGGTGAGGTCGTGAACATTCTTAGGGATGTTCTTCTTGACACCGTAGTCGAAAATCATGTCGGTACCTACAACGATTGTAGCGCCCATTACATTCTGGACGTACATCTTGTGCGGCTCACGGTTGAATACAGACTCCGCTGGGGTGCTGTACTCCATGCCTTTGTGGTAGAAACCTTCGTTGCCGAAACGAGACTCTTTCATCTCATAGTGGATGGGGTCCACTGAGATAAACTCGAACGGCATAACGTCAATAAAGTAATCGTCGTAACCGTGCTGCACTCGACCAGACTTAGTGGTGTTCATGCTGCCGAAGTTCGACGCATCATTCATGCTCTTGTTCTTAACGCTCTCAGCCAGCTTCTTGTAATCCTCCTCGGTGAACTGGTCTCCTGCACGACGCTTGAGCTCCTGAATGGTAATGCTTTCGATGTGGCCTGCGTAGCTCAGGTCTGACATCAGTGGGTCCTCTGTGTAGCTGTGTACGAAACGGCGTGGGTCAACATACTTCTCGTCGATGCCGTAGTTAGGGTCGTTCTCACGCTTAACCACACCCATACCAAGAACAACCAAATCATGGACAGCTCGGCGGTACACCCTGTCGTTAAAGTCGTTCCACTCGAGAGTGAGGTTAGTAGCTACCTGCGCTGCAATCTCAGCGTTGGTCTTGAATGAACCCTCGCCCATAATCTGTGCTTCCTCGGTAGTATCCGGGAGTATGTCTGGGTCGAGGTTGGTGGCGAGTCCGAGCTGCTTAGCTTCCTGCAGCATCGGCTTGTTCTTGATGGCTGCGTTAACTTCGTTCTTCTTGTTCTCGCGCTCCGCCCTAGATACTGGGTCGATAGCCTCTACCGATGGGTATGGCTTGCGTGAGAGGATGCGGTTCTCTACCACACGAACGAACTTAGGGATGATTGGAACTGGGCTCCAGTCCAAGTTCATCAACGAGCCGTCACCACCGTTTGGGTCTTTACCCGTGATGAGCTGCTTGTAAATGGAAGTGTCTTGAGTACCGTTCGCATAGTCACGGTTAATCTCGAACTCACGATTCCTTTTACCGAACAGCGAGGAAGTGCTGTCGATATTACCCCACTGCGCCTGAATTGCCTTGGCATACTTGAGAAAGTATCCGCGAGACAACTTATCTACGATGGGCGCAAACGGGTCGGGGAATCCACCTTTGTTTTGCTTATTCATTACGTACCTGTTCAGATACGCAAAGATACTCATTTATCTGATTGTGAATGGTTTACCGTCTGGCCCTGTACCATATCTACGGAAGAACTGTTTGGGTTCAGCCTTCTCCTTCTTGAACTTCTTTACCTCGTATTTCTGGGCGGCAAGCAAGGCTAACCCAGAGGAGATGGTAAGGTCAAACTTGGTACGGTTGTTAATGTCGAAACCAATCCAGTCGTCCAGTGTGCGGTCGAATGCCATGACCCCCATCTCACCCTCCTCGTTCATACCTACGAAGCGGTGAATGTAGTCCTCAATAGCTTGGGCGTGCGCCTGTAGGACGTCCTTACTGTTCGACGGGATACCCTTAGTCTTCGACTTACTGGCTGCGCCACCGAGGTGCTCAGGTCTATCAAGAAGAAACTTGCTGTAGCCGCGCTGCTCAAAGTACCGGGCGATACCGTACTTGTTGTTCTCTATAAGGATAGGGTACCCGTAGAACACTGAAGCCATGAGTATGTCCTCGTAGAAGATGTTCGCCATAGGTGGGCGGCTGCAGTACTCGGCAACGAACTGGTTGCTCGGGTGGTTCATGTTGAACTTGTTGTAGATGTGGCACGCACCCTTCGAACCCCTACCGTCCGTAGTCTGGTCTAGGTCGTAGCTATCGACACCACCGCACCCCACGTTGGGATTGGCCGGTACAAAGCTACCACGATACACGTCCAGCTTGGAGCGCATGTCTTTCGGGGGCATCCACGAAACCGTCCAGCGCCCCTTGGGGTCCGGGTGGAACAGTACCTCGGTATCTTTCTTTCCGTCCTTCCACGCGAAGTTCCCGGTAACCGTAGGCTCCGGGTACAGCATCATATTATGTTCAAGCTGTTGGTATATCTTAGCCACGTTGAAGAGGGAGCCCTCGATGGAATCCCTGAACGCTTCCTCTGGTGAGAACGGGAACTGGCGAACAATCTCGTTCAATTCCTTGGCGTCGTTCTTCATGGCGTCACGCTCGTTGAGCAGGAACGTCTTAGCCCCCATATCAATCCACTCACCATCGATACCCAGCACTGGCTCAGCAGGGTCCTCAATAACAGCTTTACCATACTGGTCAATGAAGCCCTCCAGTGCCTTGTAGGCGGGGATGAAAATGCGGTACAGGCCTGATGCGGTACGACCGTTGGCGTTACGCTCAACCACGTCGCTGTTCTCCCACATCTTCTTGTAGTTGGCGCCACCCTTATCCAGTGGGTTTACTGTAGAACCCACGAGGGCCTTGCCGATAATCTTAGAACCACGCAGCAGACAGGTACGCTCAATCCTCCAGAACTCCATGATGTCGTGGGGGCGCTCAAGTTTGCCAGCCTCATCAAGAAACAGTACATGCAGACGTTGAGAGTCATAGGCGTTGTTCACCGTGTTCTTCCAAGTGATGATAGTGTTCAGTGCATCCGTAGACTTGGCTACCTTGTTGTTCTTGGTAATCTTCTTCGACGGCTCCCTGAACGCCAGCTCCATACGTGGGTTGGTGCTACCGTCCATCATCGGCTTGAAGAACCAAGGGTAGTGCTTGAAGCACGGGACAACCTTACTCATGAATACCGACTGGGCATCCGGCCCTGTCTTGGACTGCATACCCACGTGAGCATCCTTCACCTGTACAGCTTCGTTGACACACACAGCGGCAGCCACGTTAGTGTACCCGGAACGACGGCACTTAACAAAGAGCTGCCCCATACACCTTGGGTCTTGGAAGCAGGCCTCCATGTGGTAGTGCAGGTCCCTCTGGAACTCGTAGTACTGTGGTATACCCGAGTCGAACTTAGAGTGCACCAGCGTGATGTAGTTCTGACCGGTAAGCCATGTAGCTTCTCCGTTATTCATGAACCAGTACCCGTTGGCCCTGCGGTCGAACTCCCGCTCGATGAGGTGGCGGTACTTGTCTCTGACATCCCTCGGCAGTGCATCCCATTCATCCTGCGAGCTGAGACCTGTGATTACTTCAGGCAGTACCGGGCGACGGAACACCTGCTCCTCTTGAGGGAGGTCGTACCCGTCAATATCTTCTGTAGCTGGTGGTACCGGAACCTGAATCTTCAGACCCATAAACTCTTCAAGCTCAAAGACCTCACCCGCACTGCCGTCAGGGGCAATGTTGATGAGGTCAGGCTGGCTCTTGGTTATCTTCGAGCGATTGTATCTCATGATGCGTTTCGTTCTGCAAACCCTGCACCGAAGTCAGAGTCCTCCTGAACGTCACCGTTCTCAATGTCAACGATGAATTTCTGGAGCTTGTCAATCTCAACAAGAAGGTCTTTGGCGTCAAGCGCACTTAGCTTAACCGCTTGTAGCTCAGCTTTACGTTGCGACCCGGACAGCTCAGCATCAATAGGCTTAGCAACCTCTTTGATGATGTTGTCCACCGCAAACTCCATAGCCTGCATCAACTCCCTAGCCTTGTCCGCCGTATTAAACCTCCTGCCCATTATAGAATGTATTTTCAGCTACCGCAAGCCTCGCAGTCTTCAGGACTGTCGAGGTTGCAGGTAATCTCTCCAGAGTCAATCTTATTGTTCATCTCCTCCATGCGGGCACCACTGATGATGTCCTCCCACTCGTCGTTGTTCTCTTTTTTAATCTTTGGAATCATAGCTCTTTGGCTGTTAAGTTTCGTGCTCGCATACGGAAGACGTCGCTGCCATCCTCGAGCTCAAGTTTGTAATTCGAGTAGTTGTCAAAGTGGACGATGTCCCCGGCAGCAAGACCCATCTCTTCGAGCTCTGGGTTCGTTGCTACGATACGGCAGACATCTGTCCTGTACTTTGGCTCAGAGTCTGACGGAGGGAGGATGATACCAAAAGATGTGGTGGTCTCTTGTGCTTTTGGATTATCCACCGGCTCCGTCAAAACCCATTCACCTAAAGCGTGGAGCTCACCAGTCTCCTTCGAGCGGTAAGCAATCGCTTGGTTGTTCAGTCCGTTGAGTCCCAAGTCGTAGATGACCATGTAGTCGTCACCTTCGAGGTGTAGGGATTCGTTGGTAGTGACATGGTGGTGAAAGAATAACGTGTCTCCCGGACGAGCGCCTAAATCCCACTTCAGGGGAACCGATACTATCTCACCGTACTGAATCTGCAGGTCGTCCGGGTTGAACCGTGTATCGAGATACAACTCAGTCCCACCCATATCAACAGTATCCTTGAAGGCACTGGGTACCCGCACTACAAAATCACGAATCGGATTCATCGAAGTTGCAGTCGTATTCCACCAATACCGAGGCTCCGAGTACGGTCTTCCATAGCATGGTGATACCTTCCTCCTCATCCTCGAGATAAACATTGTATCGCCCCGGATGCTCCCTCTCTTCGAGGATAGCCGAGACGAAGTTACGGCCCACCCGCATTCCAACGGTGTAGGCCATAGCGTCCTTGGGGTTCGCCCCAATAACAATCTTCCTAATAATATTCATGACTAAATTAGTTGAGACCGTAGCCCGGATACTCTTCACCACTGTCGTCCTTGGATGCTTCGTAGCACTGCTCAATGATTCCGAGCATAGCGTCCATACCTTGGTCCGTGTTGATATTGCAGGCGTAACCGCAGCGCATAGCCACCTCTTCCTCATCTTCCTCTGGTCCGAGGATTGAGTTGAGCAGGGTGTCGATGTCGTCCTCTTCTTTCTCTACAGCGAACGTGTAGCAGAAGAAAGCATCATCCTCCATTCCGTATGCTTCAACAGTTTCCTTAATGAGCAAAGCGATGTCGCTCATTGCCTCCATGAATCGGTCGGTCTTGTCCATTGTAATGTGTTTGAATTATATTGACGCTAAGATACGAATAGGTCACAAAACAGAAAGGGCCACCCGGAGGCGGCCCTACTGTAGTGCACGTCTGGGATTGTCTTACTGCGCGGTGATTGCGTCTACTGCTGCAACCACACCTGCGAGGGTACCGTGAGTAGAGCGAACGCTCCATCCAGAACCGTCGTAACACTTCATTCTGATGACATCGCCAACGAGACCGCCTACGGCTGCGGCGCTGGCTGCAAGCTCGTATGCGTTGTGGTTGGCGGCGTCCACCCTAGCGGTGTCGCGTGCCACACGCTGGGTGCTTGTACCTGAGATGGTGTCACCGATAACGGTCACTGCCCCGAAGAAGTACTCTGAAGCGCCGGTGGTGATGATGCGGTGGGTTACGTTCGACTGGTTGTAGATAACGAAGGTAATCTCATTTCCGGCAACAGCTTCAGGGAGTGAGATGTCGAAGCCGGTGCTGGCGTCGGTATCAATGAAGAAGGTCTTGCCGAAGTCAGCATTAGTGAGGGCGGTCGCGGCTGTGATTAGCTGAACGTCGCCAGCTCCTGCTGAGATAGTAATAGTGTCGTTCTCCTGAGCGAGGGTGATGCCTCCACCGCCTTGCAGCGTGATGGTGCCGCCGCCGCCAACTGAGTCGAGGGCGCTAATAGTGGGGGTGCTGGTGCCTGCAGCTCCGAAGGTGATACCTCCGAAAGCAGAGGTGGTCCTGTAGCTTACCTGCTTAGTGGTGTCGTCCCACACAAGGCTCTTGGTTCCTGTGGCGTCCTCCGCTACGTTCTCAATCTCCAGTGCAGAAGCCTTTGCTGTAGAGGTAGAGAGCGACAATGCAACAGCGGTACCTTCGCCGTCAGAGATGGTCTTGAGTGATGCAGTTGCTCCTGAGTTGTCGGTGAACTTGAGCAGTCCTGCGTAAGTGTCTTTAATTGCTGAGCCGGTTAATGAGGCCATATCTTCGTATCTTTGAGTCTACAAATTTAATGAAAATGCCGCACGTCAAACACTCCACCCGAAACCATCCGGGTAAGCTCAAGCGCGACTTCGCTTTTATGCGAGAGGACCGCATCTCGAGGAACTACCTTAAGTACTACCTGCTCGCCATGAAAGACATGGAGGCGAACTACGGTATTAAGGAATCAGAGATGAAGCTGTTGTTATTCTTTTACGACTTCGAGTTCTTCACTATCAAGGCGGCGGCTGAGTTCCTTAACCGCAACGAGCAGGGTGTATGGCGTCGCTTCCTGCGTCCCTTCACTAAGGCCGGGTGGCTCGATGACAATGTGGTGGACCGCTACCTCGGGGATGACCCGTTCGTCCGCCAGAAGTACTTAGCCGACAAGAAGAAGCGATGGACCCTATCTAAGAAGGCACGCCTGCTGGTGCAGCGGTTCTACCGCAAGCTGGAGGGGGAGGACCCAATCAACTTAGTGGAGAACACTTGGGGCACTGGGCCTAACAACGAAGAAGCCCTAGGATAATCTCCTAAGGCTTCTTACTAAGGTTGCGAAAGTCCACCGCAGTTACTCGGTGTAACGTCTTTATTATCGTCCAGCGTTACCAGCTTCTTGGGCTCGGCGAATAGCTTCACGCTTTACTACTGCCTCTGCATCTTCTTCATTTGTTCCTTGGCGCATAACATTCTCAGCACCGAACTTTACTCCGCCAGAACGCTGCACTTCCTTGTCCTGACCCCTTCTAGTTCCTCTGCCAACCCTGTAGACCTCAACCTTTTTGTCTTCTGTAGGCATAGATACACTCATGTTAGGGATAATCCCCTTGAACAGGTCTACATTGCCCGGGTCAATGAATTGAGACAGACCCTCAACATCGCCAGCCAATATTGCAGCTTCTGCCCTTCTCTTCACATCGGATGTTTTGAATCCCCTACCGCGAGCTTCGTTGTCTTGTGAGTACCTGTAGGTGCTACCCTTACCCAGTTCAGTCCCCTGAGCCTCGAACCTTTCAACGAGGATACCAGAGCCCTCCATGTCTGACAGGATATCCCTAGCGTCGTTAATAGATGGTTTGCGCCATCCATCCTGCTCACCCCCGTAAATGAGGAATGACTGAAGTTCTTCGTTCCACCTCTTGTCTCCTTTCTGGAAGGCTACATCCCCTTCTTGTGGTAGGATGATTTGCTCGCCGGTTCGTCCTCCCAGCGTGTAAGAAGTGTGACTCTTGTGACCTAATTTGGTATTCTTCTTTTTCTCTGTAGAAACCTCACCAACTTCTGGCTCAGTGCCTACCTCGCCACCTTCGTTGTAGTAAGACATCTTCTTCTCTACCTCGCCACCGTGGGCGTATTTCTTCATGAACTTCTTGGCGTACATTACCTGTATCGTTTTACGATTTTTCTAATTGCGTCAGAGTACCGGGCGTTCTTCCCAGCCTTCTTGGCTTTTCTCTTTGCTCGGACAGCGTCGTCATACAACCCCGCCTTCTTCAGTGCCTTAACAGCAGCAGCCGGGAAGTATGCTTCGCCGGTGGCCTTCTTGCCCTGAGTCGATGGCTTACCCGAGCCGGTGGTCCACTTTTGTTTGGTCCACTTACTCAGAGACTTCTGTGCTTTGGTTTTGCCGCCCTTGTAGCCGCCCCCACGTTTCTTGTACTCTGCGCCAGCGAGCTGGGCTTTGCGAGCAGACCATTTACCTGCAGGCCCACCCTTGGTGCCGCGCTTGTACTTCGCAACAATGGATTTCCAAAGTTTCTCATTAGTCCTTGCCATCGCTGCAAAGATAATGTAAAAATAAACAGCCCCGGCTTTCACCGAGGCTGTCCCACAACTAACCACTACTTCCGTCCTCTCTTACGGAAGAAGCCTAACTTCTGCAGAGTAAACCTAGTGACCTCACCAATCAGCGCAATCAGTATAAACGGTGCCGATACAATCTCCTCTAACAGGTATACGATGGTGTTCAGGGTGTGATACTTGAGCACTGGTCGGTAATGATACACCTTATTTGATACTATCTGGATGGCGAGAGACAAGATAGTCAGCGCCATGATTGAAATAAGTACTACCATAATAAACATTAAACAGTTTCTTCAATAGCTTCTACGAGGTCGAGCTGCGCCGGGTCCACGGTTGAATCTTCGGCTTCTGCCGACATGAGGTTGTTGTACGTCTCCAGTGCTGACGCAAAGGCGGTGTACATTTCTTGTGACTCCATCATCGCCATGACCAAGGTGTAGGTCAGTGAGGTGAGGTCGCCCGCCATAGTGAAGTAGCCGCCGGTCTCTGCCGTGTGGCCTACAACGAGGGCTGACTCCTGCTCTGGCTTCAGGGCTTCTACGCCCCTACTCAGGAACTTCTGTGCTTTAGACATGTATACTGGGATTGAATTTGTTTCTACGAATATAGTGATTTTCTCTCTATTGGTTTAGTGGTTGTTTATTTTGGCCCGCATCTCTTCTTCCATTTCCTGAACGTAGCCAACCGGAAGTAGTCCCCTACTTATAATTTCTACTTCAAGCTGACGTATGCGTTCGAGCAAAGCCAACTGCGTGCGTTCTAC
>Ga0213865_10000172_pt1 | contig 43060 bp, 46 predicted proteins | sample PICome_6_FD_160100 | JGI IMG/M metagenome (GOLD analysis project Ga0213865, IMG submission 160100) | Coastal seawater microbial communities near Pivers Island, North Carolina, United States - PICO282 | ecosystem: Environmental > Aquatic > Marine > Coastal | place: USA: North Carolina...
CTCCTGTTGAAGAAGAAGCTCCTGCTGAGGAAGCACCTGCTGAAGAGGCTGCTCCTGTTGAAGAAGAAGCTCCTGCTGAGGAAGCACCTGCTGAAGAGGCTGCTCCTGTTGAAGAAGAAGCTCCTGCTGAGGAAGCACCTGCTGAAGAGGCTGCTCCTGTTGAAGAAGAAGCTCCTGCCGAAGAAGAGTCTGAGCAGGATTCTTCAGATGATGAAAAAAAGTAGTATAGATTTAGATTTAATTTGTGTCGGTTCTATTGGAAAGCCCAGGGGCCTAAAGGGTGAATTTTTCTTAAATTCATTTTGTGATCCAAAACAGAATATCTGCAACTATTCAAATTTCATTATTGAAGATAATCCAAATCTTAAGATTTCATTTATCAGACAAGCCAATGGGAAATTTATTTCTAAGCTTGATGTATGTGATAATGTTGATGATATAAAAAAATATACAAATTTAAATATATTCATAAATAAAAATGAATTGCCTGAACTTAATGGCGACGAATATTATTGGCATGATTTAGTTGGGATGAATGTTATAGACATAACAAACAATGATGATTTAGGAATAGTTTCTGAAGTTGTAAATTATGGGTCTAATGATGTTTTAGAAATAAAACCATCTAAATCATCTGTTGACGAAAACTTAAGAAAAATTCCTTATGTAAAAGGTGTATTCATTAAAAAAGTTGAGCTTAATGAAAATATCATAAAAGTCGAATGGCCGAAAGACTTTTAGATTATGAATATAAACATCTTAACAATTTTTCCAGAAATATTTGAAGTGCTTAATACAGGCCTTATTGGTCAGTCAATTCAAAAAGAAAATGTTTTTATAAATTGTTTAGATATTAGAAAAAATTCAAATAATAAACATAATCAAATTGATGCTAAGCCATATGGTGGAGGCGAGGGAATGCTCATGATGGCTGAACCACTAGCAAAAACAATAAAAGAAATAGATGAAGATAAGAGAGGCGTGGTTATAAACTTTTCTCCACAGGGAAAACAACTTACCCAAAACCTTGTAGAGAGTTTTTCAAAAAATGAAAACATGACACTGGTTTGTGGAAGGTATGAGGGTATAGATCAACGATTTATTGATAAGTATGTTGATGAAGAAATCTCATTGGGTGATTTTGTAATGAGTGGTGGCGAGATAGCAGCACTATCATTTATTGACTCTATTATAAGAATCTTACCAGGTACTCTTGGGAATCCTGACTCTGTTTCAAATGACACTTTTTCTAATGGAATGTTGAAGGGGCATTCATATACCAGACCAGAGATTTTTGAAGACATTAAAGTTCCTGAGGTCTTATTATCTGGCAATCACATAAAAATTAAAGACTGGAAGGAGGAAAACTCCCTAATTCAAACTTATTTAAGAAGACCAGAGCTGCTAAATAATGTAAAATTAACAAATAATCAAAAAAAACTCTTGGAAGAATTGCTAACTAAGGATATCCTATAGCACTTTTTAGGCGGATTAAAAATGACAGAATCAGATAAAGAAACTATAACTAACGAAGAAACAGCAATTGTTGAAGATTTAGCAACAGATGCTCCTGTTGAAACTAATGAAGATCAGTCTATAGAGACTACGAGTGATGTTGAGTCTGAGGAAAACAATCAAGAGACTTTAGCTGAAGACGATTCAGCAGTGTCAAACATATCATTAGAAGAAAAATCTCCATCTGAAATCGTTCAACAGTTTGAATCCAAGCAACTTAAGACAGGCATACCATCTTTTAGGCCTGGAGATACTGTAGTGGTATCCGTTAAAGTAAAAGAAGGAGAAAGAACAAGACTCCAAGCCTTTGAGGGCGTTGTTATGGGTGTAAAGAAAGGAGGCCTTAATTCTTCTTTTATTGTAAGAAAAATTTCAAGTGGCATCGGTGTTGAGAGAACTTTTCAAACTCACAGCCCATTAATTGACTCAATTAAAGTCAAAAGAAAAGGAGATGTCAGACAGGCTAAACTATTCTATCTAAGAGACAGATCAGGTAAATCTGCAAGAATTAAAGAAAGATTAGACTAACTTAATGAGTAAAAATCTTATAGAGGATCAAACATTAAGATCCTTTTTAGATTATTTACATATTGAAAAAGGATTATCTCCAAATACAGTTAAATCTTACCAATCTGACCTATCTATTTTCTTTGTATGGCTATCCGGCAATTGCAATTCTTCAATTGAAAATACCAAATCAGAAGATCTCGAATTATTTATAAAACATTTATTTAAGCTTGGTTTTAAAAGCACAACCATTAATAGAAAAATTTCATCCATTAAGACATTCTATGTCTTTCTTAAAAAGCAGAAACTGATCAATACCATTCCTACCGAGGATATTATTGTCCCCAAACAAGAAAAAAATCTTCCAAAGTCTATTTCTGAGAAAGAGGTTGAAACTCTTTTAAATTCAATAAATGGCTCTAGCAATATTGAGTTAAGAGATAAGGCAATGATGGAGCTATTGTATGCTACTGGCGTGAGAGTTTCAGAGTTGGTGAATATTAAACTTAATGATATTGATTTTAATAGAAGAGTTATCAGGGTAATTGGCAAAGGCTCAAAAGAGCGACTGGTTCCATTTGGAGAAAAAGCATTCATTGCTTTAAATAATTATCTTGCTTCACGTGAAAAGAGTATTACAAAAGAAATTTTTTTAAGTAATAGGGGAACAGGTATAACGCGTATAAGTTTTTGGAATAGAGTGAAGTTTTATTTGAGTAGATGCGGATTAAGCATTGAAATTTCGCCGCATACATTAAGACATGCTTTTGCTACACATATTCTTAACAGAGGAGCAGATTTAAGATCTGTCCAAATGTTACTGGGACATAGTGACTTATCAACAACTCAAATATATACTCATATCGCAAAACAAAGATTAAGTGATGTATTAAAAAAACATCACCCTAGAGGCTAAAATGAAATTCAATACTTCGTTATTGTTAATAACAATTTTCTATATATCTATATCTCTAGCTGAGAATATTGAAGAAAAGCTATTAAGTGTTCTTCCGGAAAATGCAAAGATTGAATCTATTGAAGAGTCTGTAATTGATGGGCTATATAAAGTTTATTTTGGTGATTTGCAGCCGCTATATGTTTCAAAAAGTGGTGATTATTTTATCTATGGAGATCTTTACAAAATAGATGACGGCAATGTAAAAAATTTAAGTCAGATAGATGTTGCTGATAAAAGAAAAGAAATACTGTCGGGATTACCAAATAACGATTTCATAGAATTTAAATCGTTAAATGAAGAGCACTTTGTTTATGTTTTTACTGATGTTGATTGCGGTTTTTGTAAAAAATTTCATAGCCAGATTTCTGAATATAACAATTTAGGAATTTCAGTAAAATATGCTGCTTTTCCTAGATCAGGCATAGATGGTGAAACCTATAATAAAATGGTAAGTGTATGGTGTAGCAAAGATAGAAATGCCGCATTATCTTCAACAAAGTCCTCAGAGTCAGTAGAAACAATTTTTTGTACAAATCAACCTATATCAAAACATTACAATTTAGGACAATTGCTTGGAGTTACAGGCACCCCAGCAATATTTACTCAAACAGGTTCTCACATAAAGGGTTATGTTCCACCTGAAGACTTATTAAAAAGAATTAAGGAGTAACCATGCCTGATTATAAGTTTGATAATGCTGATAAATTACCTCCATATATTTTTTCGCAAATAAATGAACTTAAAAGCAAAGCAAGGTCCAATGGAGAGGATATTATAGATCTTGGTATGGGAAATCCAGATCAACCTTCACCTAATGCAGTCGTTGATAAGCTTATTGAAACAGTAAAAAATCCTTTGACACACAGATATTCACAATCAGCAGGAATTCCAAAATTACGATTGGCAATTGCTAATTGGTACTCAAGAAAGCATGGAGTCATTCTTGATCATGAAAATGAAATTGTGACTTGCATGGGCTCTAAAGAAGGAATTGCCCATCTTTCTTTAGCAACATTGTCATCGGATGATTCAGTCATAGTCCAATCACCAACATACCCTATTCACTCCTATGGAGTTGTAATAGCTGGAGCAAAACTTAAATCAGTTCCTTTAAAAAACAATCTAGAAGATTTTGCAAATGATATTGAAACATCAATTTTAAGCTCTGTAAAAAAACCTAAGATGATTATTCTTAACTTTCCATCAAATCCTACTACTCAAGTTGCAGATCTAAGTTTCTTCAAAAGAATTGTTGAGATAGGAAAAAAATATGATATCTGGATAATTCATGATCTAGCATACTCAGATATAGCTTTTGATGGTTATAAAGCACCTTCAATTTTAGAAATTGAGGGCGCGAAAGATATCGCAGTAGAATTTTTCACCTTGTCAAAATCATATAACATGCCAGGATGGAGGGTGGGATTCTGTTGTGGGAATAAAGATTTAATAGAAGCCCTAAAAAAAATTAAGTCCTATTTGGATTATGGGACTTTCACTCCAATCCAAGTTGCAGCAATTAAAGCTTTAAATGATTGTGATATTCAAGTTGATGAGATATGTCAAATGTATAAATCTAGAAGAAATGAGTTGTGCGATGGTCTTAATAGAATAGGTTGGCCAATTGAAAAACCTCTTGCAACAATGTTTGTATGGGCTAGAATCCCAAAACAATATGAGGATCTAGGATCATTAGAATTTAGCAAGATGCTTATATCACGGTCAAAAGTAGCTGTTTCACCTGGTGCAGGGTTTGGAATAGATGGTGATAAGTATGTAAGATTTTCATTGATTGAAAATGAACAAAGAATTAGGCAAGCAATTCGTGGTATAAAAAATATTTTAGGAAAATAAATGAGAGTTGTAAGAGTTGGAATATGTGGTTGGGGCAACGTTGCTACCGGTATGTTTAAAGCAATAGCTGAAAACAAAACTGTAATTGAATCTGTTGGAGTTAAAATAGAAATTGATTGTATTGGCGCTAGAAGAGATAACCCAAAATGCAATCCAGGCTCAGTGAAAATTCTTCGGGATATATTTGATGTCCCCAATCAAGATATTGATGTTGTTATTGAGTTAATTGGTGGGGTTGATGTTGCAAGAGAGCTGATTCTAAAATCTATAAGGCAGGGAAAACATGTTATTACTGCAAATAAGGCTGTTATCTTTCATCATGGAGATGAAATCTTTCAAGAAGCAAAGAATCACAATGTAAAGGTATTATTTGAAGCAGCAGTATGTGCAGGTACGCCTATTGTAAAAATGCTCCAAGAAGAATTGGCACCTAATAATATTAATAAAATTTCAGGCATGTTAAATGGAACTTCTAATTTTATTTTATCAAACATGGAAGATGGTAATGAATTTCATTCAACACTTGAACTAGCTCAAAAAGAAGGTTACGCAGAGCCAGATCCATCTTTTGATATAGATGGACTGGATGCTGCTCATAAAATAGGGTTATTAGCATCAATTGCATACGGAACATCTTTACCACCTAAAGATTTTTTTATTGAAGGTATTACAGAGATTAATAAACAAGATTTTATTTATGCTGACATGCTTGGCTATACAATCAAACATCTTGCAATCTCAAAGCTCAACAAAGACTCTATTGAGTTAAGGGCACATCCAGCATTAATTCTAAAATCATCATATTTAGCAAACCTTAAGGGCGTTAGAAACGGAATTGAGGTTGATACAGACTTGATAGGCACAATTCATATTGCAGGGTCAGGTGCAGGCCAAGAATCCACAGCATCTGGGTTGATATCGGATATTATTCATTTTGCAAATTCCAATGATAATGTTTTGGATATATCTAGGAAAACAAACACACTTCCTATCAAAGATTTTAATAGCTTCTCATTTCAGTACTACTTTTATATTGAGGCTCAAGACAGCCCAGGTGTTATGGCATCTATAACATCATTATTAGCAGATAAAAATATTGGTATTGAATCAATTGTTCAGAAAGATTCTCTTGAAGAAAATCTAGTACCAATTATTCTGGTTACAGACTTATTTGATGAGTTAAAGCTCGAAAAGATAAAATCAAGCATTTTAGCTCTTGAGTCTGTTAACAAACTAAGAACAATAAGAATCGAGAGTATTTAATTATGCTTTTTCATAGCACAAGAGGGGGAGACGCTAATAAAACTTTTGAAGAAGTATTGATGCAAGGCTTAGCTGATGATGGCGGTTTATTTATACCAAACGAATGGCCTCAAGTTGATCTCAATGAATTAAAGAAACAAAAAAGCTTTATTGATGTAGCTAAAAAAATTGTCCCTTTATACACTTCCTCTTCTTTTGATACATCTGAAATCATAGATCTGTTGGATAATACTTGGCATGATTTCTCTGATAAAAATTTTGCTCCTATCCATAGACTTAACAAAAACCAATCTGTTTTAGAGTTATTTCATGGGCCCACAGCTGCATTCAAAGATTTTGGTCTTCAGCTTGCAGCAGCTTTCTTTGATAAAACTCTAAAAAAAAATAAAAAAACCGCAATTGTGCTTGGAGCGACCTCAGGAGATACTGGTTCGGCTGCTATAGATTCATGCAAAAGATTTGATTCAATTAAAAGTTTTATTCTTTTGCCAAATGGCAATATGTCAGACATTCAGAGAAAACAGATGACAACAGTTGATAGCAAAAATGTATTCACCATCAGGGTTAATGGAAGCTTTGATGATTGTCAGGATATTGTGAAAGATGCATTCAATGAAAGAAGTTTTTTAAGAGATGATCAATATTTGCTTGCAGTCAATTCTATAAACTGGGTTCGTATTATAGGTCAAATTTGTTATTATTTTTATGCAAGCCTTAAAGCAAATAATCTATCAAAAGAGCTAAACTTTGCAGTTCCAACAGGAAATTTTGGCAATGTTTTTGCATGCTATGCAGCCAGCAAAATGGGGATGCCTTTAAATAAAATAATCGTAGCTGTAAATAAAAATAATATTTTAGATAGATTTTTTAGAAATAATGATTACTCAAAAAGAGAATTTTTAGAATCTCTCTCACCCAGTATGGATATAAGTGTTGCTAGTAATTTTGAGAGGCTTCTGTATGATTTTTATGCTGATAGAGACTCAGGTTTATGTAAAACCCTTTATAAATCTTTCCCTACTTCTTCAATTGAATTAGATAGAAGTCTTTGGAAGAAAACCGATGATTTATTCTTGAGCTATACGGTTGATGACACGTCAACACTAAACAATATGTCAAAAATTTATAGTGATTTTAATTACTTGATTGATCCACATACAGCCATAGCTTCTCATTCAGTAGAGTCTTTAAAAGAAGAATTAGATGGCGAGACGCTGATCTTATCCACAGCTCATCCTGCAAAATTTCCTAAATCAATTGAACAAGCAGGTCTAAAGCTTAACCATATACCAAAACAGCTTTCCCAAGCTTTAAATAAAGAAGAAAGATATGTAACTTTGCCTGCTTCAAAAGATGAAATATTCAAATATATAATTGATAATAATTAAGTGGATCATACAGAACTAAATTCTTCTTTAAATGACTTAGATGCGAGATTGGAATCTATTGCCAGCGGCCCATTTGATTTAGCAAAAAAAAAATCCAAGCTTAAAGAAATAGATGAAGAGCTTACTAAAGAGGAAGTATGGTCTGATTTAGATCTTTCTCAAAAACTAAATAAGGAAAAATCACAACTTGAAAAATCTATTACAAATTTTATGCTCATAAAAGAAAAAGTCTCTGATAGCTTGGTTTTGCTAGACATAGCCTCTGAGGAATCTGATGTTAATACAATTAACGAAATTATTCAGGATTATCCTGGAATAGAAAAAGGAGTTATTGATTTAGAGTTTAGAAGAATGTTTACAAATAAAATGGATCCTTCCTCTGCATTCATTGATATTCAATCAGGCTCCGGAGGAACTGAGGCTCAAGATTGGGCTGAAATGCTTTTAAGAATGTATTCAAAGTGGGCTGAAAGTAGAGATTTTAATATTTCTATAACAGAAATTTCACATGGTGAGGTTGCAGGCATAAAATCAGCTTCAATTCATGTTGAGGGTGATCATGCATACGGGTGGTTAAGAACAGAAACAGGAATTCATAGGCTAGTAAGAAAATCACCTTTTGATTCAGGTAACAGAAGGCACACTTCTTTTGCCTCTGTATTCATATCTCCTGAGATTGATGAATCTATTGAAATTGAAATCAATAATGCTGATATCAGGGTAGATACCTATAGGGCTTCTGGAGCAGGAGGGCAACATGTAAATAAAACTGATTCGGCTGTTAGATTGACACATGTTCCCACTGGAGTAGTTGCTCAATGCCAAAGCGACCGATCACAGCATAAAAATAAAGAAAATGCCTTTAAACAACTCAAATCAAAGCTTTACGAGTTAGAATTACAGAAGCAAAATAAAGAAAGACAAGAACTAGAAGAAAGCAAGTCTGATATTGGGTGGGGGAGTCAAATTAGATCTTATGTTCTTGATCAGTCTAGAATAAAAGACTTAAGAACTGGTTATGAGACTGGGAACACGACAGCAGTTCTTAATGGTGAAATTGATGAATTTATAAAAAGTAGTTTAAATAAGGGTATATAAATGTCTGAAGAAAATATTAGCGGAGAAGAAAGTCTAATTGAAGAACGAAGAAAAAAACTAGAGATTCTTAGATCAGAAAATAAGGCATATATAAATAATTTTTATAAAGAAAATTATGCTGCTGATTTGTCAACTAAATATTCACAACTTGCAAAAGAAGAGCTTGAAGATAAAAACATCTCTGATATCTCGATTGCTGGAAGGATTGTTCTTAGAAGAATTATGGGTAACGCAAGCTTTGCCACAATAAGAGATGCAAGCGGAGATATCCAAATTTATATAAGCAAAAACACTGTTGAAAAACAAATCTATGAAGACTTCAAGACCTGGGATCTTGGAGATATAGTTGGAATTAAAGGAAAGCTTTTTAAAACAAGAACTGATGAATTAACTATAGAAGCGTCTGAAGCAGTATTAATTACCAAAGCAGTTAGACCAATGCCTGATAAATTTAAAGGATTGGCTGACATAGAAATAAAATATAGACAAAGATATTTAGATATCATGAGTAACGATGATTCTAAAAAAGTATTTATTGATAGAACACTTATCTTAGAATCAATGAGACAGTCTTTAAAAGATAGAAATTTTATTGAAGTTGAAACACCCATGATGCATCCAATTCCTGGTGGTGCAGTAGCCAGGCCTTTTATGACGCACCATAATGCCCTTGATCGAGATTTATTTTTAAGAATAGCACCCGAACTATATTTAAAAAGACTCTTAGTTGGAGGCTTTGAAAGGGTTTTTGAAATAAATAGAAGCTTTAGAAATGAGGGTTTATCTACGCGGCATAATCCAGAATTTACAATGTTAGAGTACTATGAGGCATATTCATCATTAGATAGAACGATTGAGTTTACAGAAAATATGATCAAAGATGCTACTCAAAAAATTTGTGGGTCATTAAATATTACTTGGGGTGAAGATAGCCTGGATTTAACAAATTTCAGAAAAGAAACATTAACCAACCTAGTATTAGAACAAAATACTAATTTAACAGATATAGACCTTGCTAAACTTTCTGGTAATGAGCTAATTGACCTATTTGAGGAAACTGTAGAAGACAAGTTAATACAACCAACATTTGTCTTAGGATATCCAGTAGAAGTTTCGCCGTTATCTAGGCGTAATAATGATAATCCAGATATAGCTGATAGATTTGAATTATTTATTGGTGGAAAAGAAATAGCAAATGGGTTTTGTGAACTTAATGATCCTGATGATCAGGCAGAAAGATTTAAAGCCCAAGTTGCTGCAAAAGATGCAGGCGATAATGAAGCAATGTCATTTGATGAAGATTATGTTACAGCTCTTGAGCACGGCATGCCTCCGGCAGTAGGTGTTGGAATAGGAATAGATAGGCTCGTGATGATGATTACTAATCAGACATCAATAAGAGACGTTATACTGTTTCCTCAACTTAAATCTTAATTAAATTTATATTTAATTTCTAAGATATTGAAAGAATAATTATTTTTCCTAAGCGGATCAAATGAATGATGGTTAGAAAAGCTAATAACATCTATAGAATATTTTGAAGTTGGATCTAATAGCTGAATACCATTTTGATAGCTATTTTTATCTACATTATTGATCAAATAATCAGAAGATCCTTCCCCAGTAGATTGTACTAAACCAATTACTAAAGCAACTCCAATATAAGGTGCTAAGTCTTTAATTGCTGCATCTCCGACATCTTTAGCTCTTTCATACACAGGGCACTCACCACTGCCGCAATCAGTTGCTCCTGCCATACTAATTTGGCTTATTGATAGAAGAAAAATGCAAAAGAATTTTATTGAATGTTTCATAATCTTAAGTTAACTTTTGCATTCTAGGCTAACAACTTAAAAAGTAATCAAAATATATATATATATAAATTACCACCTAAATTTATTAAAGTTTTCAGGATTAGCCCACCCATCTGGATTATTCCATGATCTCTTATTGTTGTAGGTATCTAGATTATATGAATAGCATCTATATGAATTCTCTTTTCCAGAAAGCTCTTTCTGAAGACCCATTTTAAACATTACATCATCTGTCATATTTATAGATTTTGTAAAAATGATAATTTTAGTGCTAATAAGGTTTTTTATTGTTCCTATATGAACTTCACTTATTTCAATATCATCCATAACTACAAAAATGTCAGAGTGCTTATCAACCATCTTGGAAATAGATGGTAAAATGGAAACTTCTTCAATATCAGAATTTTCTAAATTCTTTATAAGCGAAGAAACGTCTTTATTTGTTGCAATAACAACCTTTGATAAATTTTCGTTACTAAGGATATCTATGAGAATAATTTCTTTATCCTTAGCTAATTTCATCTCAATAGGTTTTTAACCGCTTCTTTTTCTGAGATGAGTTCATCAATAGATTGTTGAAACTTAGATTTTGCAAATTCTGACAAAGTTACATCTCTTTTTATTTCAACTGTGCCGTCTTCTAGAGTGATTAATGGGTACCCACATATAAGACCTTCAGGCACACCATAAGACCCATCACTTGCAACTGCTGCACTGAAACAATTACCGTCCTCTGTAACGTTTTCACAAGCAATTATAGTATCTAACGCAGCCTTTGCAGCAGAAGTTGCAGAGGAAGCTCCTCTAGCGTCAATTACAGCTTTTCCACGTTGCTGCACGGTTGGAAGAAAGGTATTTTCAACCCAATCACTATCATTGATAACATCAGCTCCTCTAGCTCCCTCGACAAAAGCATTTTCAATATCGGGATACATCGTTGGGCTGTGGTTACCCCAAATGATCATGTGCTTAATATCTTTAACAGTCTTGTTAACTTTTTTTGCAATTACAGACTTAGCTCTGCTTGAATCTAGCATTGTCATTGCCATCCATAACTGCTTATCATTGTTTGCTGCATTTTTACCAATCAAAGCGTTTGTATTAGCAGGATTGCCCACCACAAGTATTTTCGCATTTGTTTTTGCATTTTTACCGATAGATTCTCCCTGTTTCACAAAAATACCGCCATTTATTTTTAAGAGATCAGACCTTTCTTCAATTTTTTTACCCTCATAAACAATTCCTCTTGGAATACTTCCCACCAATAAAAACCAATCAGCATTGTGAGAGGCATGATCAAAATTATCTGTGTAACTTACATCACCCATATGAGGAAAGTAAGAGTCCTCAAGCTCCATTACCAAACCTTCTAATTTATTTACAACTTGTGGTATTTCAACTAAGCATAGGTCAACTATTTTGTTCCCAAAAGTTCTACCATCAACCAATCTAGGTATTAGTGAGTAAGCAATTTGACCAGCAGCTCCTGTTACAACAACTTTAATTCTTTCGCTCATTTTTATTCCTTGAGATTTTATAAATATTTAGCCAATTATATTCCTAAAAGTTAAATTTACCCTAGGCAATAGAACCTTTTTTTCTTTTTTTATTTCATGTTTCCAGAATGATTGAGTTTGACCACTCATTATCAGAAGGTCTCCTTGATTTTGAGCTAGCGAAAAGCTAATTTTTTTATATTTGTGTCTAAAAAATATTTTTCTTGATGCTCCAAGTGAAAGAGAAGCAATTACAGGGTTAGAACCTAATTCTTTTTCATTATCAGAATGCAAACCCATAGAATCCTCTCCATTTCTATAAAGATTAGCTAATACAGAATTAAATTTTATGTTTGTTTCAAGCTCAACAACTTTTTTAATTTTTAATAAGATTCTATTCCAATTATTTCTTTTCAATTTTTTACCTGAATAGGTGTAACTTATATCTGTATTGGCATACCAGGCCTGTAGTCTTGGTATTTTTTGAGTTTTACCAAAAATCTTAATAAAACCTTCTTCCCAACAAATATCTTCTAAAGTTCTCTTAAACCAATTTTCAAGATCATTCTCTTCTGTATTTAATTTAATGTTTTTAATTAAAAGGTCTGGGTAATCTTCCATATTAGTATATTAAATATCCATGCAGTCAATTTGTATAGATTATTTTTTTGATATATTTAAAAATAGTATTGGGAAGGTCTTTTGTATAAAATAATGTAAAAATTTAAGGAGTTTGAATATGTCTATAAGATTTGATGATCAAGTTGCTATTGTTACAGGAGCAGGTGGTGGATTGGGGAAAGAGCATGCATTAGAACTTGCAAGAAGAGGTGCTAAAGTTGTTGTAAATGATCTTGGTGGAAGTGTTGATGGTGATGGTGCTAGCGATGCTGCCAATGCTGTGGTTGATGAAATCATTTCAGAGGGTGGAGAAGCAATTGCGAATGGGGCGAGCGTTACCGATTTAGAAGCAGTTCAAGACATGGTTAAAGCAACAATGGATAAGTGGGGAAGAATAGACATTCTTGTTAATAATGCTGGCATACTTAGGGATAAAAGTTTCCACAAAGATACCATTGATAGTTTTAACATTGTTATGGATGTTCATTTTCAAGGAACTCTTAATTGCACTCATACCATTTTCCCAATCATGCGTGAACAAGGTTATGGAAGAATTATATTTACTAGTTCCTCAAGTGGAGTCTTTGGTAATTTTGGTCAGGCAAATTATGGTTCTGCGAAGATGGCAATGATAGGTTTAATGAATACATTAAAACTGGAAGGTCAAAAATACAATGTTTTCACTAATTCAATTACCCCAGTTGCATACACAAGAATGACCGAGGGTTTAATTCCTGAAGATTTTGGTAAAAACCTTCAGCCTGAATTTGTATCTCCTGCTGTTTTATATCTAGCAAGTGACCAAGCTCCAAATGGCGCAATTATGGCTGCTGGTGCAGGAGTATTTTCAAGAATACATATCCATGAAACCATGGGTGTTTCCCTGGGTACTGAACAAGATATGACCCCTGAGAATATTGCTGCAAATTGGGATAGCATATCTGATATGAAAGATGCGAGAGCTCTTCAAAATGGAGGAGAGCAGACTCTTATGATATTTGAATTGTTAAATAAAGACTCTTAAGAGGCTGAAAAGCTGGGGCGAGTATTTAGCATTGCAATGTAGTCATTTAGATATGGATATTCGCTAATTTCTATTTTGTTTAGTCTAACTAAAAACTGAAGAGAGACTCCCATCTGAATATCTGCATATGTAAACCTCTGGCCAGCAATATATTTTGCGTTGCTAAGCAGTTTATTGAAATGTGTAAGTGACTTTTTTGCATGCTCTCTTTGATTCAAGCCGTATTCTGGATACTGATCCTCCATTTCCCTCATAGCTGGATGGGTATGCCTAAAACCAATCATCAAAGGATACATAAGTTCATAGGTAACTCTGGAGTACCACATTTCTATTGATGCTATTTCTATTGGGTTTTCTCCGAAAAGGTTTGGGGTAGGGTATATCTCTTCTAAATACCTACAAATAGCAGTCGTCTCAAGTATTATTGTTTGATCATCAAGAACTAAAGCAGGAACTCTAGAGTTTGGTGCTATAGCTTTATACTCAGGTGTTTTATGCTCAAGCTTGGCTAGATCCAAATTAACTATTTCAATGTTATTTATGCCTTTTTCTTCGAGGAAAACTAGCACCTTTTTTGGGCTTGGTGCTAGTTTGCTTGAGTAAATTTTCAGGATTTATTCCCAGTTTAAGGCGCCACCTGTTTGATATTCAATAACCCTTGTTTCAAAGAAATTCTTTTCTTTTCTTAAGTCCATTATTTCTGACATCCAAGGGAATGGGTTTGTAACACCTTTAAATTCTTCTTCTAGGCCAATTTGAGTAAGTCTTCTATTGGCTATAAATTTTAAGTATTCTTCCATCATAGAGGCATTCATACCTAGAACTCCACGAGGCATTGTATCTCTTGCATATTGGATCTCTAATTCTGTCCCTTCAAGAATCATTTGAGCTGCTTCAGCTTTCATTTGCTCATCCCATAAATGCGGATTTTCAATTTTGATTTGATTGATTACATCAATTCCAAAATTAACGTGCATAGATTCATCTCTTAAAATATACTGAAATTGCTCTGATGTCCCCGTCATCTTGTTTCTTCTTCCCATGGAAAGGATTTGAGTAAATCCACAATAGAAAAATATACCTTCAAGCACGCAATAGAAAGCTATAAGATTTCTCAATAACTGCTTATCTGTTTCTTCGGTGCCTGTTTGGAAATTAGGGTCTGATATTTCTTTTGTATATTTGAGACCCCATGATGCTTTTTTAGCAACACAAGGTATTTCTCTATACATATTAAAGATTTCCCCCTCATCCATTCCTAGTGATTCAATACAGTACTGATATGCATGGGTGTGAATTGCCTCTTCCAAGCTTTGTCTAAGGATATACTGCCTGCATTCAGGATTTGTGATTAATCTGTATATTGCTAAAACCAGATTGTTCGCAACGAGAGAGTCAGCTGTTGAAAAGAACCCAAGATTTCTTTTTACTATTGTTCTTTCGTCTTCTGTTAGTCCATCCTCGGATTTCCATAGAGCAATATCACTTGTCATATTTATCTCTTGTGGCATCCAATGATTAGCACTTCCGTCTAAATATTTTTGCCAAGCCCAATCATATTTAAATGGAACCAACTGATTGAGGTCAGCTTTGCAATTAATCATCGCCTTTTGGTCTACTTCAACTCTTCCACTGCTCATCTCATCAAGCTCTTTTATGCCGGCTTCGACATCGAGGCTTTCTAAAGATGATCTTGCTTGCTCAGCTCTATTACCCTCTTCTGATGTTACTTGAAAAGATTCCTTTGGCGTTTCTTCGAGCTTTACTACAACTTCTTTTTCTTCTTTAGGTTGTGCAGGGGCTTGAGCAACTGCTTGTGTTGTTTCTTCTGTATTATATTCATCCCAATTTAACATTCTATTCTCCTATTATTGGCATGCTTCACAATCTGGGTCATCCAGCGAGCATGCATCTGGAACTGGAGCTGGTGCTCCAAGTTCTTGCGGCGCTTGTGTGACTTCTGCACTTACCGCGTTTAAGTTTCCTTGTTTTACTGTTGATTTTTCGGTTGTAGTTGCTGCTAAGGATCTTAAGTAATATGTAGTTTTAAGTCCTGAGTACCAAGCCATTCTATAAGTGATATCTAGTTTCTTACCATCAGCATTATTAATATAAAGATTTAATGATTGAGCCTGATCAATCCATTTTTGTCTTCTGCTGGCAGATTCAACAATATATTTTGGCTCTACCTCGAATGCAGTTGAGAAAAGTTTTTTGATGTCATCTGGGATTCTTGATATCTGAGATAAACTTCCTTCAAAATACTTAAGATCGTTTATCATTACATCATCCCACAATTTCAAATCTTTTAATTTTCTTACTAGGTGAGGATTAACAATAGTGAACTCACCAGACAAGTTAGATTTAACATATAGGTTTTGATATGTTGGTTCTATTGATTGTGTTACACCAGTAATATTTGAGATTGTTGCTGTTGGGGCTATAGCCATAACATTAGAATTTCTCATTCCATCGCTTGTTACTTTCTTTCTAAGCGTATCCCAGTCTAACGTTTCTGAATCGTCAACGTTAATATATTGACTTCCTCTATTTTCAACTAATATTTTGATAGAATCTTTTGGAAGAATTCCTTGACTCCAAAGCGACCCTTCATAAGTTTTGTATGACCCTCTTTCTTTTGCAAGCTCAGTTGATGCATGGATAGCATAGTAACTTATTAATTCCATGCTTCTGTCAGCAAACTCAATTGCTTCATTGCTACAATAAGGGATATTTTGAGTGTATAGAGCATCTTGAAATCCCATCAATCCTAAACCGATTGGTCTATGTTTCAGGTTTGAGTTCTTTGCTGTATCAACAGAGTAGTAATTAATATCAATCACGTTATCGAGCATTCTTATGGCAGTTGAAACTGTTTGTTTAACTTTTTCTTCATCAAGCCTGCCATCTTTCATATGCCTTGCTAAGTTAACCGAGCCAAGGTTACATACAGCTATCTCATCAACAGATGTATTTAATGTAATTTCTGTACAAAGGTTTGATGAGTGTATTACACCAGCATGTTGCTGAGGTGATCTAAGGTTGCATGAATCTTTAAATGTTATCCATGGATGACCTGTCTCAAAAAGCATAGTTAGCATTTTTCTCCACAACTCTTTAGCCGGGATAGATTTAAACTGATCCAATTCTCCTGCTGCAGCTTTTGCTTCATATTCTTCATATTTCTCTTCAAACGCTTTTCCGGTCAAATCATGAAGCTCTGGTGTTTCACCTGGAGAAAACAAAGTCCAATTTGCTCCTTCTTCAACTCTTTTCATAAATAGATCTGGTACCCAGTTTGCAGTATTCATGTCATGTGTTCTTCTTCTATCGTCACCTGTATTTTTTCTTAGCTCCAAGAACTCTTCTATGTCTAGATGCCAAGTTTCAAGGTATGCGCACATAGCACCTTTTCTTTTACCACCTTGATTAACAGCAACAGCAGTATCATTAGCAACCTTTAGGAAGGGCACTACTCCTTGGCTTTTTCCATTTGTTCCTTTTATATAGGAATTCATTGCTCGAACCGAAGTCCAATCATTGCCAAGTCCGCCTGCCCATTTTGAGAGCAAAGCGTTATCTTTCATTGCTCCAAAGATTCCATCTAAATCATCTGGTATGGTCGTTAGATAGCATGATGACAGCTGTGGTCTTTTCGTGCCTGAATTAAAGAGAGTAGGTGTTGAACTCATGTAGTCAAAGCTAGAGAGTAACCTATAAAACTCTATTGTGCGCTCTTCTCTATCTTCTTCTTCTATTGCCAAGCCCATAGCTACCCTCATAAAGAATACTTGCGGTAGCTCATACCTGACTCCATCAGAATGGATAAAGTATCTATCATATAAAGTTTGCAAGCCTAGGTATGTAAATTGATTGTCTCTTTGATGCTCTATTGCATTACCTAACTTTTCTAAATCATAGTTCTTTAGTTCTTCATCAAGAATGTCTAGTTCAATACCTTTATCAATATATGCTCTAAATGCTTGTGGATAATATTGTTCCATTTGCTCATATGTTGCATCTTCTGCTACACCAAGAAATCCAAGTGTTTCATTTCTTATTTGGTCCATCAATATTCTTGCCGTAACAAACGAATAATTTGGTTCTTTTTCAACTTTTGTTCGAGCAGACATTATTAAACTAGATCTCATATCATCTAAAGAGACCCCGTCATATAAATTTCTTAATGCCTCATTTAAAACCTCTTCCACAGAAACATCCTCTAATCCATCGCATGCATCGTTTATAAGCGAGGCCACTCTTTCAACATCTAAAGGTACTTTTGAACCATCACTCTTGGTTATATTTATCTCTGGAATATCAGGAATATCTACAATTGGAGCAACTTTTTTTCTTTCTTGTGTTCGGCCTGCTCTATAAAGGATATAGCTCTTTGCAACTTCTAGCTCTTCTGCTCTCATTAACTGAAGCTCTACCTGATCTTGTATTTCTTCAATGTGCAGTGTGCCACCTGATGGCATTCTTCTTTCAAATACCTCCATAACGCTTTCAGAGATATGATTTACTTTTCTGTGTATTCTGTCGCTGGCCGCGGCATTACCAGATTCGATTGCAAGGAATGCTTTTGTGACAGCAACTTTAATTTTATCTTCTTCAAATGCAACAACTTTACCGTTTCTTTTAATAACTCTTAGTCTTCCAGGAGCCGTTAACTCAACTTCATTAACTTCTTGTCCTTGATCTATCTTTTTTTCTATATTTTCTGTTTGTATTGTTGTTTCCATTTCCAGTTCCCGTTTTCCCCTAAATTTGTACTCAAAAATCTTCCGCTCCACTAAGAGTTGTATCTCTAACTTTTTGGAAGGATTTTGTGTGTCTGCAGTTACACTTACCTTTTAATTCGTTACACCCTAATATTACAAGTTGTGGATAAAGAATCAAGTAAAAAAACACTATATATTGTGACAATTTACTTTTTTTTCACTATATAGTGTATATATGCTGTTTTTTTGCTGTTGGAAATCAGTGAATAAATTGTGGATAATTAAGAAAAATGGAGTAAATATATGAACAAGTTTTTATCTATAGATCAGGGCACAACAAGCTCAAGAGCTGTTTTATTTGATTCTAATTTAATAACTTTGGATAGTTACCAAAAAGAATATAATTTGAGTTATCCACACAACGGGTGGGTTGAGCTAAACCCAAAAGATGTTTTATCCACAGTAAAAGATTCAATAGAAAACATATTGGGTAAAGTAGGTGATGCTGATATTAAATCATGTGGCATAACCAATCAAAGAGAAACAACGATTGTTTGGGAAAAATTATCAGGGGAGCCAATTTATCCCGGGATAGTTTGGCAGGATAGAAGAACGGCAGATTATTGTGAAGAGCTTAAGCAAAAAGGCTCAGAAGATGCCGTTAAGGATAAAACCGGTCTTCTTTTGGATCCATATTTTTCTGCAACTAAGATTAAATGGATTTTAGATAATGTGCCTGGAGCCTTAAGCCGAGCAAAAAATGGTGAGTTATTGTTTGGAACAATTGACTCATATCTAATATATAACTTAACAAAAGAAAAAAATCACTTAACAGATATAACCAATGCATCTAGAACTTTGCTTTATAACATCAAGGAAGAAGCATGGGATCAAGAGTTGCTTGATTTATTTGGTATACCAAAAGAAATGTTGCCAGATGTATATGATTGCGATGCCGACTTTGGAACACTTATATACGGAAATCATTCAATTAAGATAAATGGGGTGATTGGTGACCAACAAAGCGCACTAGTGGGTCAAAGATGTTTTAAAAATGGTCAGATGAAATCAACTTTTGGTACAGGGTGTTTTCTTATGGTCAATACTGCGGAGGAAGTTCTTAAAATTAAAGAGGGTCTTCTAACTACAGTAGGCTATAAAATAGATGGACAAACTTCTTATGCCGTTGAAGGAAGTATTTATTCATGTGGAAATATTGTTCAGTGGCTAAGAGATGGTATGAAATTTTTTGATAAAGCATCTGAAAGTGAAAAGATGATTTTAAGCTCAGATGATAACGATGGTGACATTTTATTCCTACCTGCCTTTAATGGTTTAGGGGCGCCATACTGGAATTCGTCAGTTCGAGGTGGGTTTTATGGAATAACTCAAGATACAAGAAGAGAGGAAATGGTTACTGCGGTATTTGAATCAATATGCTTTCAGGTTCTTGATATCATCAAGATATTGGAAGAGTACAAAATTTCCTCAGAAGAACTTCGGGTTGATGGAGGAATGATTGCAAACAATGTTTTTTGTCAGCTTCTTTCAGACACTTTAAACAAGGAAATTATCTCACCAAAAAACATTGAATCGACAGCACTTGGTGCATGTATTGTTGCAATGATTGGGTCTGGTACGATCAAGGATTTTAATGATGTAAATATAGAAAAGTCATTCCAATCATCCTTTGCAACCAACACAAACCTGCTTAAAAAATATGATAAATGGAAAAGATATATAAATAATTCCTTATCTTAATTTGTGTAATATATAATATAGTTTTAAATCCCAGACAAAAATGTACACATACAAAATTTACAACAATATAGCCCAAGAGGGCATAGATACCCTTAATGAAAACGGCCTAAAAGAAGACCAAGTAAATCCAGATTCGCTCCTACTAAGAAGCCAGGTTCTAGATGATAGTGACTTCAATGATTCATTAAAATGCATCGGAAGAGCCGGTGCCGGTACTAATAATATCCCAGTTGGCGATGCTACTGATAGAGGAGTTGTTGTTTTTAATACTCCAGGGGCAAATGCAAATGCTGTTAAGGAATTGGTTGTTTGCGGGATGCTGCTAGCATCTCGAGGTATCATCCAAGGTAGTTCTTATGCAATGACCTTAAAAGGAATGGCAGCAGATGAGCTTAATAAATCAATGGAATCACAAAAGAAATTTTTTAAAGGTTCAGAACTTAAAGGAAAAACTCTTGGTATTGTAGGCCTTGGTGCCATTGGATCTCTATTAGCACAAACAGCCAACATCATGGGTATGAAAATTATTGGATTTGATCCATATATATCAGTTGATGCAGCATGGAGACTTCCGAAAGAAGTAGAAAAAGCTGATTCTTTGGAAACCTTGCTAGCTAATTGCGATTATATTTCTTTACATGTACCTTTGGTTGATTCAACAAAAAATTTAATATCTTCAAAAACTTTATCTTTTCTTAAAGATGGAGCAAAAATAATAAATCTATCAAGAGGCGGCATAGTAAATAATAATGACATATTAAATTCTCTTGAGTCAGGAAAAGTTAACAGATATGTTACTGATTTCCCAACACCAGATCTGATCAAAAGAGCTGATGAAAATGGAGATGTAATTTTACTCCCACACTTAGGAGCAAGTACAAAAGAAGCAGAAATAAATTGTGCAAATATGGCATGTGAACAAGTGTCAAATTTTCTTAAAAATGGGACTATAGTTAACTCTGTAAATTTTCCATCTATTAGGCTTGGTAGAACAACAAATTTTAGGTTGATAATAATTAATAAAAATGAACCAGGAATGATAGGAAAAATTGCAGATCAAATTGCTTCTTCTAATTTAAATATCACAGACATGACTAACAAGAGCAGGGATGAAATAGCTATCAACCTTATTGATCTTGATGAAAATCCTTCAGCTGAGATTATTGATAATATCGAAAAAATAGAGCATGTCTTAAGCGTTAGACTTTGCAAATAATTTTTTTTGCTTGCAAATATAGTGCTTTGAGCTAAGTGACCGCTATCAGTTTGCTTTTGTATATATTTTACAAAAATAAATACTTGTCAACAGAATAATAAAACTTTAAACCGACAGCTATCTTGATTTTAATTTTTATTGAGTAATAATATCATAATCATTATAAAATACTGATATGCGGTAATTTATATATAAATTGTACAATTTTTGATCAATATCTAAAAAACCTTTATAAATAAGGCTTTTATGTGATATAAATAAAGTTATCCATAACTTTATCCACAGTTTCTGTGGATAAAAATTTTCTATAATTATGATTAAAAACTATAGTTTAAATTTTAATAAAAATTGGCATGATTATTTAATAGATTATGTTAATTTTGATGAATTAGAAAAGGTCATTGCGTATCTCAACTCAGAAAAAAATAAAGGTCTAGAAATATTTCCAAACGAAGACTTGTTATTTAATGCCTACAACTTGTGCACCTTATCTGATATAAAAGTTGTAATTTTTGGGCAAGACCCTTACCCAAAAAAAGGCCAAGCAAATGGCCTTTCATTCTCTTCAAATTTTGATAATAAAATCCCAAAATCTTTGGCAAATATTTTTAAAGAAATAGAGTCAGATTTAGGAATAATAAATACTTCACCAGACTTAAGAATATGGGCTCATCAAGGAGTGCTTTTACTAAATAGATATTTGAGTGTTGAAGAGGGAAAACCTCAATCTCATTCGTCTATTGGTTGGGACAAATTAATTATAGCTACCATAAAATTATTAAATGATAAGAGAGAAAATATTGTGTATTTATTATGGGGTAATGAATCTAAAAAATTAGCAGAATTTATAAATAATGAAAAAAATCTGGTTTTAAAATCTCCTCACCCATCACCGCTTTCTGCTTATAAGGGCTTTTTTGGATGTAAGCATTTTTCACAAGCTAATAGTTACTTAAGAAGCTCAAACAAAGAACCAATTGACTGGTCTACTTAACAAAAATACTTGTAACTGAGTTTATTAGGTCATCAAGTAAATTTTTATTACCTAACAAGACACTCACATGCATTGCTTTAGTTTGATATGAAAGAAGATTGACAATTTTTTTATTTTCTAACTTGAGAGGATTTGAACTTATAACAAGACGCATGCTTGTTTTCTCTTTGCCAAGATATTTCATTCTTGCAATTATTTCTTGCCCCCTAAAACATCCCTTATTAAATGATATTCGAGTTTTATCCTGCATAATTTCAGCTGGTCTAAACTTTCCTGAATCAATTGAGCTAATATTGTAATTCCCGAGCAATAGATTGGTTGTAATCCAATCTTCTTTTGTAAGTGTGCTATCTATTTTGTCCCTAGAAAATTTAACTGAAAGGCCAAAAGTTTCATTTCTTAATAAAGTCCCTTCAAGATTTCTTTTAACTACATAGCCGTGAACATAATCTTTATTTTTTATAAAGTTTACTGAGAAAAATTTTGCATATGGTTCTAGGTCGTTTACAAATAATTCAACTAACTCATTCTTAATAATAATTTTATAACCGTTCCCAAACCTATTAATTACAAAATCTGCAACAACTTGTCCTTTCTGATTGCAGATAGAAGATAATTGATAGTCGCCATCTCTACTTAAGCTTGATATATCTGAAGTTACCTGACCTTGAAGAAAATCAAATGATTTATTTGTTTTGCTATGCACTTCTAACACAGACATGTCATCAAGCATTAATTGACCTGCGACCAATAAATTATTTTCTTCTATTTTTTTCAAGTAAAATGTTGTTAATAAAATCTTATTTTAACCAATGAGCAAAGAAATAAACAGAATCAAATGGAAATGTAGACGAGGTATGAGAGAACTTGATCTTTTGTTGCGTGAGTTTGCTGCTAAATATCTTGAAAAGCTTGATGAGACTAATCTAAAAATTCTTGATGAGGTTTTGGATTATGATGATCAGTCTCTTTTTGATTATATTTTTAAAAATATCTCTCTCAGTAATAACAAGCATGAACATTTTATTGATAAATTCTTAAAAAAATTTTCAACAATGGGAAACTTTTAAAATAAAACGCTGTCATATGAATAAAGGAATCAATGCTAATGAATCAAAATCATACTGAAGATTCTTTATTAATAAATAAAGCGAGGCAAGGTAATAAAGAAGCCCTAAATATTTTAATGACTAAACACTATCCAAGAGTTTATGCATCTTTGTATGCGTATACACAATCCAAAGAAGATGCTGAGGATCTTGCGCAAGCAACATTTATAAAAGCATGGAAAGCGCTTGAATCTTTTAGAGGCGATAGTGCTTTTTTTACATGGTTGTACAGGATTGCAATTAATCTTGCTAAAAATCATTTTCAAAGCTCAGCTTTTAAAAAGCAGAAGATGAATATTTCTGAAGATGAGAGAGTTTATGAAATTGAAGACATATCAAATGTTGAAACTGATTTAATGCATGAAGATTCTCTCAGAAAAATTAACAGCTTTATACAAACTTTGCCTGAAAATCTAAGAACTTCATTTACTCTAAGAGAGGTTGAAGGTAAAAGTTACGAGGAAATAGGAATAATTACAGATACCCCAATAGGAACTGTTAGGTCTAGAATTTTTAGAGCTAGAGAAACAATTCTTGAGTATATTAATACGGAGTTAAATTATGGATAAATATGATGAGGATATTTCATCTTTTTATGATGGCGAATTAGACGCAGATAGCTTTAAGAAGTCTTTATCAAATTCTACCGATGCAGGATTTAAAGAGAAAATTTCTATGTATGGAGTAATCTCCACAGCGGCTAATTTTAATAATATAAACGTTGTTCCCATAAAAAACAGTAATCCAAATAGCAACAAAATCTTATGGTTCTCTAATGGGCTCACAGCTGCTGCTTCCATTTTGCTGACAGTGTTATTCATAAACCAATCAGATTTTTCCAGACTAGGTATAGACAAAGATGCTCAGGATGCATTAAACCTTGCAATCAAAAGTCCTGAGGCACAAGAAATTGCAAATTCTAGAGAAGATAACTTGGTCAATCATGTACTAAGCGTAGTTAATAATTCAGCTTTAGGCTCTACAGAAAATCTGATGGACTTGAGAAATGTTGGCTTTAATTTAAATGATGCCTCAAAAAGACATTATTCAAATGGCAAACAAAATTTTACTATGCATATTGAAAAAAAGAATTTTAATCTTAAGAAGGTTAGATATTGGAGATATGGAAACAAAAATATTTATTTGATACCCCTTAAAGATGGAAGAACTCTTACATTGTATGGAGATTTAGACCAAAGAAGTGCTCAGCAAATTATAAAGAATATTAAATTAAACCAAGGATAAAGATGAAGAAAATAACCAGAAGTATACTTTTTTTATTAATCATAACCTCACCTCAATTGATTGCTGCTGGTTTACCAGAAAACATTTCAGAACTTGTAGAAGATTCTGCTCCTGCGGTTGTGAATATAACTTCAAAAAAAGAAATCACATCAAGACAAATGGGCGGATATGGAGGAATACCTGATGAGATTCTTGAAAGGTTTGGTATGCCAAGGCAATACGGACAAATGCCGCAACAAAAAAGAGAATCAACCTCATATGGCTCAGGGTTTATACTTAAAGACGATTACATATTAACTAACTTTCATGTGGTAGAAGATGCTACAGAAGTTGTTGTATCTCTCTCTGATAGAAGAGAATTCAAAGCTGAAATTATTGGCGTAGATCCACTTTCCGATCTAGCAGTTTTAAAAGTAGAGGGGAAGAAGCTGCCAAAGGTCATAATTGGAGACAGTGACAAGCTTAAGGTTGGTGATTGGGTAGTTGCAATAGGATCTCCTTTTAGTTTTGATTTTTCAGTTACAGCCGGAATAGTCAGCGCAAAAGGCAGAAGCATTCAGAATAATAATATTGGTAATTATGTCCCGTTTTTACAAACTGATGTAGCCATCAATCCAGGAAATTCTGGAGGTCCACTATTTGACTTAGATGGCAAAGTCGTTGGTATTAACTCTCAAATATATTCAAGAAGCGGTGGTTACCAGGGCCTAGCTTTTGCTATACCTATTAATGTAGCCACTGATGTTGCCGATCAAATCATACAAAATGGTTTTGTTTCAAGGGGGTATTTGGGTGTCAGGATGAGCGAGGTTGATAGCGATCTTGCTGAAGCCTTGGGAATGAAAAAACCTTATGGAGCTCTCATAAATGATGTGGAGTCAGGGCAATCGGCTGATTTAGCCGGCCTCATGCCTGGTGATGTCATTATTGAATTTAATGACGAAGAAATTAAATTTAGCTCAGACCTTCCTCATGTTGTTGGTCAATTGAGACCAGAGACCGAAGCTGAAGCAAGAGTAATACGAGATGGAGAAGAGATATCTATTGACTTTGTTCTTGGAGAGCTTCCAACTGATAAAGATTCCTTTATACCTGCAAAATCAAGCAAATCAAAAGATCCGTTAGGATTAAAAGTTGCTGAAATTGATAGAGACAACCCATCTATGGACAATTTGCCGGATGGAGTAATTGTTTCAAGAGTTACTCCCGGTTCACCTGCTTCAGGTAGGATTTTTAGAGGTGACGTCATTACTATGCTTCAATATCGCGGTGACAAGTACGAGATATATGAAGTTGACGATTTTAAGGATGCTTTAGAGCAATTTGAATCTGGTAAACGTGTAGCAATTCACCTCAATAGAAAAGGTTCAAAGTTCATTACCTCAGTGAAAATCAACTAAAAATTTAGTAACTTACTTTTTTAGAATTCACCATCATTAGCCCCTTTGGCTGTAAAATGTCTCACACCTATGAAGAACATTAGAAACTTTTCTGTCATTGCCCATATAGATCATGGCAAATCCACCTTGTCTGACAGACTTATTGAATATTGTGGAGGTCTATCTGCAAGAGAGATGTCTGAGCAAATTCTTGATTCAATGGATATTGAGAGGGAAAGAGGCATAACAATTAAAGCTCAGGCAGTAACCTTAAACTATGAAAAAAACGGTGAAACTTATCAATTAAATTTCATTGACACTCCAGGGCATGTTGATTTTTCTTATGAGGTATCTAGATCATTATCAGCCTGTGAGGGTGCATTATTGGTAGTTGATGGATCACAAGGTGTGGAGGCTCAAACTCTTGCTAACTGTTATACAGCTGTAGACCAGGGGCTGGAAGTTGTTCCAGTTATAAATAAGATTGATCTTCCGCAAGCTGAACCAGAAAGAGTTGAAAAAGAAATTGAAGACATGATCGGTATCAATGCATCTGATGCTCCCCATGTAAGTGCTAAAACGGGAATTGGAATTGAATCTTTGTTAGATGTCTTAATTTCTGATATTCCTTCACCTGAAGGTATGATTGAAAGTCCATTGAAGGCCTTAATAATAGATTCTTGGTTTGATTCTTATTTAGGAGTAGTTTCTTTAATAAGAATTAAAGATGGCACAATAAAAAAAGGTCAAAAGTTTAAAATACACTCAACAGGCGATACTCACATAGTGGATGAATTAGGCATATTCACTCCAAAAAAAGTCACAAAAGAATCTTTGTCAGCAGGTGAGGTGGGCTATTTAGTGGCAGGTATAAAAAATATTAAAGGAGCTCCTGTAGGCGATACTTTGCTTGAATGGAATGATGAGACCACACAAGCGCTTCCTGGTTTTGAAAAAGTTAACCCAAAAGTTTTTGCATCTATGTTCACTGTTAAATCAGAAGACTATGAAAGGTTTAGAGATGCCTTATCAAAACTTATTTTAAATGATTCATCATTAATATATGAGCCTGAAGTTTCAGATGCATTAGGATTTGGCTTTAGATGCGGTTTCCTTGGCACTCTTCATATGGAGGTAATAAGGGAGCGATTAGAAAGAGAGTATGATCTTGAACTTATCTCTACAGCCCCATCAGTAGAATATGAAGTTTTAAAAACTGATGGCAAAGTTATCAAGCTTGATAATCCATCTCAACTTCCAGCATCTAATGATATAGACGAAATAAGAGAGCCTATAGTAAATGTGAATATTCTTACCCCAAATGATTACGTTGGTAATGTAATTACCTTATGTACCAACAAAAGAGGAATACAAAAAAATATGACATATTTTGGTAATCAAGTTTCCATTATTTTTGAGATGCCTCTGTCTAGTGTAATTATTGATTTCTTTGATCAAATAAAGTCATCAACAAAAGGATTTGCATCTGTTGAGTATTCATTGATTGGTTTTGTTAAATCTGATCTAACAAAAATTGATGTGCTAATTAACAACCAAAAAGTAGATGCTTTATCAATGATTGTGCACAAATCTTTTTCTGCCACAAAGGCCAGAGAAATTGCTAAAAACTTACAAAAGTTAATTCCAAGACAAATGTTTGATGTCCCCATTCAAGTTGCACTAGGTGCTAAGATAATATCGAGAGAAACTGTAAAAGCGCTTAGAAAAAATGTTACTGCAAAATGTTATGGCGGAGACATAACAAGAAAAAAGAAGCTACTTGAGAAGCAAAAAGAAGGGAAAAAGAAAATGAAACAAATTGGTAAAGTTTCCATTCCACAAGATGCGTTCTTAAATTACTTTAGTTCAGGAGATTAGTATGTTTACCGATCCATTATTTATTTTGTCCTTGGCAGGAATGCTTGGATGTATCTATATTTGGATTAGACAAAATGTTGCTGAAGCAAAATTTAACCCTCTGATTGAGGAAAATTTATCCTCTCTAGGAACAATCTTCTTTTTTGCAATGATAATGAGTATATGGTTTAACTCAGGCGACCTTGGGTTAATTTTATTTATAGCTGTATTAATATCTTTCATAGTTTTTTTCATTGGAATTTTTTATAAGAATGAAGTCATTAAAAAATCAACTAGAGGCACACTCATACCTCTTTTTATTATTTTTGTTCTTAGATCTTTTCTTTATGAGCCATACCAAATCCCATCTGGATCAATGCTGCCTGGTTTGAAGGTTGGAGATTTTATTTTGGTTAATAAATATGAGTATGGATTAAAAATTAATAGGGTAGGCAAACCTTTAATTGAATTTAACGATCCTGATTATGGAGAGGTTGTAGTTTTTGTACCACCACACAAACCTGTACCATATATAAAAAGATTAATAGGTAAGCCAGGTGACTCTATAAAATATATCAATAAAAAGCTATATATAAATGATGAAATTGTTTTGAAAGACTATGAATTTACAAAAGAGGAAATAGTAACAAGAAGATACAGATACCCTTCAGGAAAAATTGAAGAAGTTGAAGAAATTGAAGATATTAAATTTTATACAGAAGAGCTTGGCGGTAGATCTTTTGTAGTAAGAAATAGCTCTGCAAAGACAGAATATCCCCAACAATGGACTGTTCCCAATGGCCACTATTTTGTAGTTGGTGATAACAGAGATAATTCTAATGACTCAAGACAGGATGTTGGCTTTGTTCCTAGAAATTATTTTATGGGCACAGCTGATTATATCTGGATGACATGGGAGTGTTGGACCTGTTTACCTAGTTTTGAAAGGGCTGGTAAAATTAATTAATGCTTGAATCAATTCAAACTAATATAGGATTTGTCTTCTCAGATGAAAGTCTATTAGAGCTCGCGCTTACTCATAAAAGCTTTGATAATAAATCTAACAATGAAAGGTTAGAATTTTTAGGTGACACTGTTCTTAATTCAATTATTTCTCAATATTTATTTTTAAAATATCCTGAAATACCCGAGGGTCTTCTAAGTAGGATAAGATCAAAATTAGTCAAATCAGATACATTAAGCAAAAAAGCTAAATCTCTTAAACTGCACAAAGCAGTTAGGCTATCCAAAGGAACTTTGAATATTAATGATTCACATAAGAAATCAATCTATGAGGGATGCCTTGAGGCCATAGTAGGTGCAATATATTTAGATGGTGGGTGGGATCAGGCAACATTAGTAACAATAAATATTTTTTCTGATGAGTTAAATAATATTTCAACAGATGATTCTTTTAAGGATCCGAAAACAGAATTACAGGAGCTATTTCAATCTCTTGGAATGAGTCCGCCTGAATATAACCATGAAGAAAAAGCAAATGGATTCGAATGTACGTTAGTTTATGAAAATGCCAAATTTACATCATTCTCATCATCTAAGCAAAGTGCAGAGATAAAGGTAGCTGCATTAGTTTTAAGCTCTATTGATAAAAAAGATGACTGATTCATTGTGTGGATACATTTCTATAATTGGCAAACCAAATGTTGGTAAATCTACTATATTAAATCATATCTTAGGCAAGAAAATCTCAATCACCTCTAGAAAATCTCAAACAACAAGGAACAATATTCTTGGAATAAAGAATATTGAAAATGCGCAACTTATTTTTGCTGATACTCCTGGCATGCATATCAAATCACCCAAAATCATGAATAAAGTACTTAATAAATCTGCTGAAGGCTTAATTGATTATTCGGATATTGTGTTATTTGTTACTCAAAGACTGAAACTAGACGATCAAGATATGTCTGTGCTCAAGAAACTCAAAGAAGCAAATGCAAGAGTAATTTGTGTTGTTAATAAAATTGACCAAATTGACGATAAGCAAAAATTGCTTCCTTTAATGGATAGATTAAGTGAGTTATATGATTTCCTTGAAATTATTCCTATTTCAGCACTTTTAGATGAAGGGATAGAAGAACTGCAGAAAATTATAATTAAGTACCTGCCAAAAGGTGACCATGTTTATGGTGAGGCCATGTCTTCAAATAATCAAAAGGACATGTTTATGATTTCAGAGCTTGTTAGAGAGAAAATAATTAGATTGCTTGGGGATGAGCTGCCACATGATACATTTGTTCAAGTCGAGCACTTTGAAGACGAGGAGACCATCCTAAAAATTCATGTTGTTATATTTGTAGTTCGAGATAGTCAAAAACAAATTGTAATTGGTAATAAAGGATCAACTCTAAAAAAAATTGGTAAACAAGCTAGGTTGGATTTGGAGGACTATTTTGAGAAGAAAGTTTTTTTAAAAACTTGGGTTAAAGTTAAGAAAAATTGGAATACTGATTCAGATTACATTCAAAGCCTAGGTGTAGGTGCAAGCTATGAATCCTAATGAATGGGATAATTGCTTTTTATTGCATCAAAGAGCTTATGGAGAAACTTCAATAATCGCTGACATTTTCACACGATCATCAGGAAAAATATCAATCATTGCGCGAGGAGCAAAAAAACCAAAATCTAAATTTTTTGGTTATTTAGCGCCTTTCTGTAAGTTAAAAGTTACCTACTCTGGTAGATCTGAACTAAAAACCTTAACTAATATTGATAGAGATTTTTCTATGTCGGTAGATAATTTTTCAAAAACCAGCTACAGCCTGCTATACATTAACGAGCTTTTGACTAAGTTACTTCCAAAAAACGCAACTCATGAAGAGCTATTTGATCTTTATGAGAGCTTTTTAGACGAGGTTAAATCCAATGATTTGGAGCTGACTTTGCGTTCTTTTGAATTAGATATGTTAGAAATGCTTGGTTATGGTATAGATTTTGAATCAGATATTGATGAGCATAATCCCATTGAGGCGAATGCTTATTATAAATTTATATCTCAACGAGGTTTTAGAAAATCAGAAAGAGGGGAACTATTAGGACAAGAAATATTAGATATTCGCGATAGAAAATTTGAATCCATACCAAGAAAATCATTAAAAAAGATTACAAAAGAAGCAATATTACTTTGCTTGGATGGTAAAGAGTTAGCTAGTAGGGAAATTTTTAGGAGCTTAAAGGGATGATATACGGCATTGGTACAGATATTGTTGAGGTTTCAAGGTTTAAAAATATGAAATCAATAGATGCTTTTGCAAACAAATGCCTAACATCTGAAGAATTAAATTACTTCAATAACCTAGAAGACTCAAAAAAACCAATATATCTAGCTAAGCAATTTTCTATAAAAGAAGCAATTTCAAAAGCCTTTGGAACAGGCATAAGACAAGAGGTTTTGCTTTCAAATATTTCTGTAGCAAGAGATGATTTAGGTAAACCTGTTTTTATTCCTTTGAATAATCTGAAAGATAAAATGAATGATTTGGGTATTTCAGCTAGTCATGTTAGTCTTGCAGACGAAAAAAATTATGTAGTAGCATTTGCTATATTAGAAAGATGAAAAACTTTATTTTGTTAGGCCCTCCCGGGGCTGGAAAGGGAACACAAGCTGACCTTATATGCGATCTATATCAAATTCCTAAATTAAGCACTGGAGACATGTTACGAGAAGCTGTTGCTTCAGGCTCAGATCTTGGCAAGCAAGTTTCAAATATTCTTGATTCAGGCGGGCTTGTTTCTGATGACATTATTGGCTCATTGATTGAAGAAAGACTACAAATGCCAGACTGCAAAAATGGATCTTTATTTGATGGAGTTCCTAGAACTCTTGGTCAAGCAAAAATCCTAGATGATATGGGCGTATCATTTTCTCATGTAATTGAAATTGTTGTTGAGGACGATGTAATTGTTAACAGAATGTCTGGTAGAAGAGTGCATCCTGGATCAGGCAGAAACTACCATATAGATTACAATCCTCCACAGATCGAGGGTATTGATGATGAATCTGGGGAAGCGTTGATACAACGTGAAGATGATAAGCCTGAGACCGTCCTTAAAAGATTAGATGTCTATCATGAACAAACCGAGCCGTTGACCAATTTCTATAAAGAAATTAGCAATAAGTCTGAACTTATATATTTTTCAGTTGATGGTTCAAAAAGTGTTAATGAGGTTTTTGTAAACATAAAAAAAGAAATTTAATTATGGATGTTTTGGCAATTGATTCTACTGGGAACCATACCTCAGTAGCGTCCAAGATAGGAGACGATCTCTTGTCAATATCTGTGAATCATGAAAGAAAAAGTCGTCCAGATTGGCAGTCTCTTCTGCAAAATATCAGCATTGATTCTAAAGACCTATCAATTTTCGATGTTTTTGTTTTTGGCCAAGGCCCCGGGTCTTACACCTCAATTAGAAGCGTAGCTACTTTTTTAAAAGCAATTGCTTTAACGCAATCAAAACCACTAATGCCAATTTCAAATCTTGAATGTATTGCCTTCGAACACACTATCTTTAACAGAGAAGATCAAGCTATACATTGTGCAATTCTCTCAGACATTAAATCTGAGGCTTATTATGCAGAGTTTAATTTTGTTGATGGGGCGTTAATAAATATTGGTTCTGAGATACTTATCAACAAGATAGATCTTGAAAAAATTGCATCTGAAAATACCGATGCTGCTTTTTTAGGCAATGCATGGAATTTGGTTGATGGAGTAAATGTAAATTTAGATATTAAATCAAACGCAGCCACATTAATTGAATTAGCTCTTTCAAAATATTCTGAAGACTCAAAATACAGACCCGAAGATGCCAATCCTGTTTATATTAAAGAAACCACATATAAAAAATTAAATGATCAATGACATTATATTAGTAATACTGCTAAGCATAATTCAGGGGTTAACTGAATTTCTTCCCATATCAAGCTCAGCACATTTGCTTTTACCTAATTTGTTATTTGGTACTAAAGACCTTGGATTGAGTTTTGATATCGCTACTCATGCCGGCACTTTGGTTGCTGTTATCTTTTATTTTAAGAATGATCTAATACGAATGAGCTCATCTTTATTAAGTAATGACAAAAATTTATCAGATGACAGGCGATTAGCATTCTTACTAATCATTGCAACAGTTCCGATTGTGGTGGTTGGCTTGCTCTCATCTGATTTGATACAACAAAGACTTTTCTCACTGCAAAGCATCGCAATAATGAATATCGTATTTGCATTTATTCTAATGTTTGCGTTTGCTGCTGGCCCCAAAAACAAAACAATTAAACAGCTCACAATATTTGCTGCAATATTTATAGGGCTTATTCAGGTTTTTGCTTTAATACCAGGTGCATCAAGATCAGGTACCGCAATAACAGCGGGCTTGATAGCTGGTTTGAGTCTTAAAGACGCATCTAAGTTTGCATTTCTTCTTGGAATTCCAACCATATTAGGCGCTTTGGTTTTTCTTTTACTGGATATGACCGCTCCAGGTATAGAAATAGATGTTTTACAGCTTCTAGTGGGCTTCTTTATTTCTTCTGCAGTAGCTTTTTTAACGATTAAATATTTTTTAATATTTGTAGAAAAAATAGGGGTGATGCCTTTTGTTATTTATAGAATAATACTGGGAATGGCAATTATTCTAATTTAATGAATTGCCCGATAGTAATTGATAAAACACTTCATTCAAAAGTTGAATTTGTAGCAGACTATTTAAATTCTGAGATTGTTGATGACTCTCCAAAAGCTGGTTCATTCTTATCCCTAGCCAATGGGATGCTTACTTTTAATTCTTACTTAGATGATGAATTAAGATCTTTAAATATAGATTTCCTATCTGGCCCTATAGGTTGGAGATTAAATAGATCTGAACATGAGAAACATATTAAAAAAGCTTTGGGCAAAAGTTTAGACCCTTTGAATATATTTGATGCAACAGCAGGCATGCTTGCAGATACTATGATTTTTCTATCTTTAGGTCATAAGGTTGTTGCGTGTGAGCAAAGTAAAATTATCTATCTATTAATCAGTGATGCATGCGAAAGAGCAAAAGCTTCTTTACCTTTTTTGGATAATTTAACGCTTTTCAACGGCGATGCTAGAAATATTTATAATGAAAAAAAAGATATTGATTTTGATGTAATTTATTTGGATCCGCTTTATCCAAAAACTAAGAAGGCCTCAAAGGGCTCTGGTGAAATTGATCTATTAAGAAAAATAATAGACTTAGAAGGTGTAGAGGATGCTGGCGATAGTATTTTTTATGCTTTTCAAGGCGCTGATTGCAAAAAAATAATCTTGAAAAGACCAATCAAGGCCCCACTGATTTGTAATAAAATAAATTATCAGATTAAAGGAAAATCTACTAGGTTTGATATATACATTTAAGGAGTTAAGTATGAACCCATTTGGAATGATGAAAGACATGAAAAACATGGAAAAAATGATGAAGCCCGCGCTTGAGAAATTTATGAAAGAGTCAGGGTTTGTAAAAAAAGAGGATCTTGAACCATTAAAACGAAGAATTGCTGAATTAGAAGCTGAAGTAAAGAGGCTTAAATAGTCTGTGACAGAAAATCTTAAGCCCGAGGACATTTCAAGAATCATTGAAATGGCATGGGAAGATAGAACAACTTTTGATGCCATAGAAGCAACATTTGGACTCAATCAGAATCAAGTAGAGGACCTCATGCGAAAGAATCTCAAAAAAAGCAGCTATACGCTTTGGAGGAAAAGAGCTCGAGGCAGAAAAACAAAACATCTCGGTTTAAGAAACTTCGAGGTAGGCAGACATCATTCATATGATCAGAATAAATATAAAAAGTAATCATATTCAAATAGAAAACCTTTGTAAGTCTATATTCTCTGATATGGATAGCATCAAATATAGCCTCGAAGATAAAAAGATTTTAGTTCACCACAATGACAGCACGAATCCCGATGCAGCATCAATAGAATTTGTAGAATATGAGGGCAAATTTAGCGTAGCTTATTGGGATGGCTATTCACTTGCAGAAGACTTTGAATCAAATAACATTAAGGATGCTCTAAAAGCTTTTAAAAGATTTTCAAAAAAACTTTACAAAAATATTTCTAGGTTCGGTTAAGATTTAATAGAAATGAAATCAACTTATCACATCATTGCTTTAGCATTTATTCTTTCTTCATGCGGAGGAGGTGGAGGTGGGGGGTCTTCAGAGTCACCATCAATAACTCAACCTGCTATAAATATTTCATATAGCTCATTACCAAACCCAATCTACTCTTATCAAAGATTAAATATTGATGTAAGTTCAAATTATTCTGAATGCAAATATGTTTTGAGTGGTGAAAATATTCATTGGATAGAAAATTCTGGAAATTCATTTAACTTTAATGCTCCAATAACAGTTCTTGAGGAAGAGGAATTTAAATTTCAACTTAACTCAATATCAACTAGTACATGTCCAGCTGGCTCCAAAGAGGTTAGTATAAATATTAAAAAAAATAATACCAAATACAATCCTATACCTATAAATAATTTAGACCAGAAGACTAATTACTATAATAATTTAGATATTGGTTTTGGTGGTATTGAGATCAGTGATAGATATTCTGCAACAATTTGCTATCCCACCCCTGACGATTGTACAACCTATAACAATGAACTATTTGGTCAAGATGCTCACAACATGGCAACAGGCGACTTTAATGGTGATGGGCATGAAGATTTGGTTGTGGCTTGGGCAATATTTCCTCATACAATAGAGGAAGAACAAAAAATCTCTGCTCCTATTCATATTTACCTTAATGATGGAAATGGCAGCCTTTATGAAGACATGTCAATTTACAAAGATTCAGAATATTTTATTCATCCTTTTGCCTATAGATTAGCTATCGAGGATTTTAATGCAGATGGTATCGATGATATTTTTGCAGGCTCTATGGGAAAACATGTCAGGGGGGAAGATCAATCTCAAGACTATATTGCTCCTCATCCGCATCTGTTATTACTTAGTAATGAATATGGCTTCTTTGAAGACAAAAGCTCAAACATAGATAGTCAAAATGATGAAGGGGGGGTGTTATGTGGTTTTGCGCATGATGCTAGCTCAGGTGACTTTGATAACGATGGAGATATGGATATTTTTGCTTGCAATATGATCCTAGTGAATAATGGTTCTGGTGAGTTTAGTGTTCACCCATTCATTGGTAATGAGTGGCACTCCAATCGAATGAGTCCAATGAGTAGCTTGCTAACAGATTTAAATAATGATGGGTTTGATGATGTTTTATTTTGGAATTTTGATAATAGATTTTTCTTTGAGAGTTACCCTGAGGAAGGCACAATACTTCTAAGCAACAATACTGCTGATATAGAACTTTGGCAGGAGCTTGAATTACCAAAAGGTCCATTCCCAGTTAATAGAAATAAGTACAATCATGCTGCATCTGGTGACCTTAATAATGATGGTTTTAATGATGTTGTGGTAGCGGTTACTAGAGATGATCCATATTATGAGGGAGCATTTATTCAGGTTTTAATTAATGATCAATCAGGAAACTTGGTTGATAGGTCAGAATATAATTTCCCAAATCAGTCGAGACTCGAAGATCATCATGGTGAGGGTAATATCTATCTTAGGGATATAGATGGAGATGGGGATCTTGATATTTTTCACTCTACAAGGGATTTTTATACTGCTTTTTCAGGGGCTCATGTTGCAATTAATGATGGCCAGGGAAATTTTACTTCCAATGAGTCTATACTTCCTGATAGACCAATCTCTTTTTCAAATTCAACTAGATCTCTGATGAAGGGCGTGCCAATAGATTTGGATAAAAAGGGCTGTATTGATCTAGTATCTTCATCAGATTCGTGGACTGATGAAAATACCACAACAAACTATCTGTTCTCTATTATCAACGTTGATTGTTCTTTTTGAAATGGTGCCCCATGCCTGAGTCGAACAGGCACTCCCGAAGGAACGCGATTTTGAATCGCGCGCGTCTACCAATTCCGCCAATAGGGCACGGTGGCATTGTAGCTAACAATCAAGTCTTTTAAAATCACCATCTTATGAAAACTATAGATTTTGATTACTATTTGCCTGATGAGCTTATAGCAAATTATCCACTTGGTAATAGAAGTTCAAGCAAGTTATTAGTTTATGGAGAAACCATTTCACATAAAAGTTTTAAAGATATTTTAAATTACTTTGAAAGTGGTGATCTTTTGGTAATAAATAATACCTCAGTAATCCCAGCAAGACTTCATGGCACAAAAGAATCTGGTGGTGCAGTAGAGGTCATGCTTGAGAGAATTATGGAGAACAATCAAGCCTTAGTTCAGATTAAATCAGGTAGAAGCCCAAAAGAAGATTCTGTATTAAATATTGGCAATCACCAAGTAACAATATTAGGTAGAAAAGACAATTTTTTTATAATTCAGTTTGATGACGAACCACTTAAAATCTTTAACGATATAGGCCATGTTCCTCTCCCGCCATATATCAAAAGGGACGATGAGGAGCTTGATCATGACAGATATGCTACCGTTTATGAGGATAAGCAACTCCAGGATTCTGTCGCAGCCCCAACAGCAGGATTGCATTTTGATGAAGAGCTGCTTGATGAGATAAGAAAAAAAGGTGTTTCAATTGCAAAAGTAAATTTAAGCGTTGGCGCGGGGACGTTTCAACCAGTAAAAGTTGAAAATATTGCTGACCATAATATTCATAGTGAATACATGGAGGTTAAACCCGAAGTTGTTGATCTAGTTGATGCAACAAAAGAATCAGGTAGGAAAGTTTTCGCAGTAGGCACAACTGCAACAAGAGCACTTGAAACAGCTTTTAAAGATATGTCTCAAAAAGGATTCAGTGGTTATACAAATTTATATATTACCCCTGGATATAAGTTCAAAGCAGTCGATTGTTTAATTACAAATTTCCATATGCCTCAATCTTCATTATTAATGCTTGTAGCTGCCTTTATAGGATATGAAAATATGAGAGAAATCTATAAGATAGCCGTAGAGGAAAGGTACAGATTTCTCTCTTACGGAGATGCAATGCTTTTACAAAAACATGAAGTTTAAATTAAATACAAAATCAGAATTTGCTAGAAGGGCTGAGTTATCTTTCCCAAGAGGAAAAATACAAACCCCTGCATTCATGCCAGTAGGAACTAACGGTACTGTAAAAGGTATGACCGTAGAAGACTTAAAATCAACAGGCGCTGAAATTATTCTCGGTAATACCTACCATCTAATGCTACGGCCTGGAGATGAGGCTGTTAAAGAGCTTGGAGGCCTTCACAAATTCTCCAATTGGGATAGACCAATTTTGACTGATTCAGGAGGATTTCAAGTATGGAGTCTTGGTGATCTTGTAAAAATTACCGAAGAGGGTGTTCGATTTAGCTCGCCATACGATGGCAGAAAGATCTTTATGACCCCAGAAGATTCCATTCAAATTCAAGAGAATCTTGGATCAGACATTGTAATGGCATTTGATGAATGCACTGATTATCCATCAACACACGAGCAAGCAAAAGAATCTATGGAGCTCTCTATGAGATGGGCTAAAAGGTGCAAAGATGCTCATAAATCATCATCAGCCTTATTTGGAATTGTTCAAGGCGGTATGCACGAAGATCTTAGAGAGGAGTCATTAAACAAGATAAATCAAATTGGATTTGACGGGGTTGCGCTTGGCGGACTTAGCGTTGGAGAGTCTAAGGAAGAAAAAACAAAGATTCTTGCATTTATGGCTGATAAATTACCTGAGGATAAGCCTAGATACCTTATGGGTGTAGGCAAGCCAGAGGATATAGTAGAGGCTGTAAGGTATGGCATTGATATGTTTGATTGCGTGCTGCCAACAAGAAATGCAAGAAATGGACAGTTAATAACTTCCACTGGAGTGGTTAATATTAGAAATGCTCCCTACAAAATGGATCAGGGGCCTGTAGATGAGAATTGTGACTGTAAGGTATGTAAAAACTACAGCAGAGCATATTTAAACCATTTAGATAGGACAAATGAGATGCTTGGCAGCATTTTGTCTAGTTATCATAATATTTATTACTATCAATCTCTTATGAGAGGGATAAGAGAGGCTTTAGAGAATAATTTATTCGCGAAGTTTGTAAAAGACTTCTATAATATGCGAGGTTTAGAAATGCCCGATGGGCCACTATAGGAAGAGTTATGAATTTTTATAAATATTTGTTTGTACTGATTGTTATGCCAAATCTTATTTTTGCACAAGATGCAATGCAGCGATCAGCGCCCTCAGCTTGGGGTCCTCTAATAATGTTTGGAGGATTTTTTATCCTGATTTACTTTTTAATGATTAGGCCTCAAAACAAAAGACAAAAAGAACTTGTTAATATGATCGCAGCATTAGAGAAGAATGACGAAATCATCACAGCAAGTGGAATTCTTGGCAAAGTAATAGAAATCAAAGGAGCTTATATCTCTGTTAATGTTGGCGATAATCAAACTCTAAAATTTCAAAAATCTGCTGTATCAAGTGTTTTACCAAAAGGCACAATCGATTCAATTAAATAATATTTAGAAGTGAATAAAAACTCAGCCCTAAGATACATAACGATACTAATTGTTTTAGGGTTAGGTTGTCTTTATGCACTACCAAACTTATACCCAACTCAGCCAGCTGTTCAAATTGCTTATACTGACTCTGGTAAATCTGCAGACCAATCTCTCTTAGATGAGGCGGAGGCCATATTAGATAATCAGACCTCTGGTTATCAAGATATCTTTTTAAGAGACAATAAAATTGTAGTTAAATTTAATACCTTAGATCAACAACTTGAAGCTAAAACCGCATTGCAAAATACTCTTTTAGACAAGGTAATTATTGCCCTTAACCTTGAGCCTACTACACCGAAGTGGCTGAAAGATATTGGCGGTAGTCCTGTTAAATTAGGTCTGGATCTATCAGGTGGGGTTCATTTTTTACTTGAAGTGGATATAGATACTGCACTGCAAGCAAGATTAGAAGTGCTGCTTGATAATTATAGAAAAAGTTTTAGAGAAGATAAGTTACGTGTGGCAAATTCATCCGTTAAAGATTTAGCTCTTCTCTTTGAGTTCAAGGACAATGAGAGTTATAACAATGCTTTAAGAGCCTATAGAAATGATAGCATTGGGATCAACGGTGGCATCCAATACATCATCACTGAGAGACCAAGCAGAAAAACTTTACTGCTTGAATACTCTGATGTTGCTATCAAAGAAATTAGAGATTATGCCGTAGGGCAGAACTTAACAACTTTACGAAATAGGGTAAACGAGCTTGGAGTTTCTGAGCCAGTGGTTCAAAGACAAGGCGCTAACCGTATTGTTGTTCAACTTCCTGGAGTTCAAGATCCTACTGCTGCTAAAAAAATAATTGGTAAGACAGCTAACTTAGAATTTAGACTTGAGGCGAACGCGAGAACCTCACCATTGAGGAAAGAAGAATTTAATTTTAAAGACAATGAGTATAGAACTGCTTTTTTAGAAAGAGCGGTTGTTGTTACAGGTGACCGAGTAACTAACGCGAATACTGGTTTTGATGAAAGTGGATTCTCGCAGGTAAATATTACTCTAGATATGCAGGGCGGTAGAGCAATGCAAAAAGCCACTTCAGGTAATATTGGAAGAGGTCTTGGTGTTTTGTTTGTTGAGCAAAAATCTAAATCTGAGCTTGTTACTGATGAATTTGGCAACAAAGTTATCGAACAAACCTCATACATTGAAAAAAACATTATTAGTTTGGCAACTATTCAGGCTGTCTTAGGGACAAGCTTCAGAATTACAGGAGTTGGATCACCTCAAGAAGCTAGCGAACTCGCTTTATTATTAAGAGCTGGAGCTTTGGCCGCACCAATGAAGTTTGTTGAAGAGAGAACAGTAGGCCCGAGTCTTGGTAAAGAAAATATTGAACTTGGTATGACATCAATACTTATTGGTTTTTCTTTGGTTATATTATTTATGGCGCTTTATTACCGAGTATTTGGTTTGGCTGCAAATATCTCCTTGGTAATTAATTTAGTTTTAATAACAGGAATAATGTCCTTGCTAGGAGCGAGCTTAACCTTGCCTGGTATTGCTGGTATTGTTTTAACAGTTGGTATGGCGGTTGATGCGAATGTTTTAATCTTCTCTAGGATAAGAGAAGAATTAAAAAACAAAGATCCTCAATCTGCAATTCATGATGGATTTTCAAGAGCATTTGTAACTATATTTGATGCTAATGTTACTACTCTTATTGCAGCACTTATTCTCTATGTTATTGGTACAGGACCAATAAAGGGTTTTGCCATAACACTATCTATTGGAATTGTTACTTCAATGTTCACAGCGATTATGTGTACAAGAGCAATGGTAAATCTAATCTATGGAAACAAGAACATTAAGGAATTAAAAATATAATGAATAAAAAGATACCATTCATGAAATATAGAAAGGTCGCAGCTATTGTGTCTGCGGTCTTATTTTCTGTTTCTGTTTTATCTTTATCATTTAAAGGTCTCAGTCTTGGATTAGATTTTAGCGGTGGAACTTTAATAGAAGTTACCTATGAAGAGCCAGTTGAGCTGGAGTCTATTAGAAATATTCTTATCGAGAATAATTATGAGGATTCACAAGTTGTTAACTTTGGCTCTAATTTAGACGTACTAATTAAAGTTGCTGATCAAAATGGTAATAGCAGTATTGGTGAGAGTATATTTAATCTCTTAAATGATTCTGGTTTGAATGGTGAGCTTAAAAGGGTAGAGTTTGTTGGCCCTCAAGTAGGCTCTGAACTTAGAGATCAAGGCGGACTTGGGATGCTAGTGGCTCTTTTTATGATCCTAATGTATGTTGCTTTTAGATTTCAGTATAAGTTTGCTTTAGGCGCTGTTTCAGCTTTGGGTCACGATGTCGTTATTATTTTAGGTTTCTTTTCTATATTTGCTTGGGACTTTGATTTAACTGTTTTAGCAGCGCTGCTAGCTGTTATAGGTTATTCATTAAACGACACTATTGTGGTTTCTGACAGAATTAGAGAAAATTTTAGATCAGAGAGAACCCTTGGACCCCAAGAGATGATTGACCTTTCTCTTAATCAAACATTAGGCAGAACAATTGTTACCTCTTTGACAACATTACTAGTTTTATTTGCCTTATATATTTTTGGTGGCGAACTTATTAAAGGCTTTAGCTTGGCTCTTATTTTGGGTGTTATGGTTGGTACCTATTCTTCTATATATGTAGTTGCAAACATGCTGATGTCACTGTCTATCACTCAAGAGGATTTAGCTGTGCCTGAACCTGAAGGCGCAGATTTTGACGAACTGCCTTAGTATTTTTCGTAATAAGGTTTAACTGATTTTAAGATTGCTTTATAGCACTTTGGCGTGGCGCAAATGAAGTGGTCGCCATTAAGATATTTTGGATCGCCATTAAAGTCACTGATCAATGCCCCAGATTCTTTAGCAATTAATAAACCAGCAGCAACATCCCACAACTCAACACCATGAGCCCAGTAACCATCAAGCCTTCCTGTTGCTGTATAACACAGGTCCAAACTAATAGATCCAGAATTTCTCATTTCAAGGTCTTGATTAAAAAGTTCTTTATAAGTCTTATTGAAATCATAGCTGTAACCAGCTGAACTGACTTTAGATGTAGCAAAGCCAAGCATTGAGCCAATGACACCTTGTTGTTTACTTACCCTAATCTTTCCATTGTTGAGAGTAGCTCCTGCTCCTTTTTGTGCAGAAAATTCTTCTCTTCTAATTGGATCTATTACTACTGCTGTAACCGGCTCCTCGTCCATAAGACACGTTAGCGATAGAGCAAAATGTGGGTAGCCGTTCATAAAATTAGCCTCACCATCAATCGCTTTTAGAACCCATGTAATATTAGAGTTATTAACCTCAGATCCTGTTTCAGCACCTAAGAAATTGTCCTCTGGATAGAATCTTTTGATTTCATCAAGCACTATGCCTTCAACTCTTCTATTAATAGCTTGAAGGTATCCATCTGGAGATCCTTTGGAAGCATCTAAGCTGTGGACTTTTTTTACAGCAAATTCTAATTCTGCAGCACCTTTTCTTGCAGCAATTTGATTTACATTTAATAAAGCTTGAATTGACATGTCGCTATTGTAATAGAAATGAGGATAATAGTGACATGAGTTTGAAAAGTAATTTAATTAACATAGTTTTAGTCGAAACATCGCATCCT
>Ga0213865_10000173_pt1 | contig 43020 bp, 57 predicted proteins | sample PICome_6_FD_160100 | JGI IMG/M metagenome (GOLD analysis project Ga0213865, IMG submission 160100) | Coastal seawater microbial communities near Pivers Island, North Carolina, United States - PICO282 | ecosystem: Environmental > Aquatic > Marine > Coastal | place: USA: North Carolina...
GAATACAAAAATCAGTTTTTAGAGTTTCTAAGAAAGAACAGACCTAATGAAGAACAACCTAAACCAAAAGAAATCAAAGTAAGAAAAAGAAAAAGAAAAACCGCCGACATTAATTTAGAAGAAATTTAATTATGAAAATTGCCATGCTAAATGACACGCATTTTGGTGTCAGAAATGATAGTGAAGCATTTAGAGAATATCAATTAAGATTTTACAATGAAATCTTTTTTCCATACTTAGAAGAACATAAGATTAAAACACTTGTTCATTTGGGTGACGTAGTTGATAGAAGAAAATTTATTAACTTCAATACTGCTTCTGTTTTTAGAAAACAGTTTTGGGATAGATTATATGAAGAACAAATTGATACGCATATTATAATAGGTAACCACGATACTTATTATAAGAACACTAACGAAGTAAATGCCATTGAAAATCTTTATACTTCATTTGATAAGAAACACGAACCTTGGATATATACAAGACCATCAGTTGTAGATTTTGATGGCACTAGTATATTGTTTATGCCTTGGATATGTGATGATACAAGAGAAGAGTCTATGAAGATGATAGAAACTGCCAAAGCAGAAATCGTAATGGGACATTTAGAAATCAAAGGTGTTGAAATGCAAAATGGCGTGATTAATGACCATGGTTTAAACAAATCAGATTTTAAAAGATTTGATAAAGTTATCTCTGGACACTTTCATAAACATACAGATGATGGACAAATATATTACAATGGTGCTCAATATGAAATGACATGGTCTGATTATAAAGATCAAAAGGCATTTAATATATTTGATACAGAAACAAGAGAAATAACAAGAGTAAACAATCCATTAACTATTCATAATAAAATAATCTATGATGATAAAAAAAATAACTATGATAACTTTGATTTAAAACCTTATCATAAACACTTTGTTAAACTTATTATACTTAATAAAACAAATGAGGAACAATTTGATAGACTTGTTAATAGATTATATAAAGAAATACAAATACATGATTTAACAATACTAGAAGACTTTTCCGATATTAAAGCAAGTGTTAAAGATGAGGCACTAGATATGGGCGAAGATACCATTACTTTTTTAAATAACTATGTAGATCAACTTGAAACAGATGTTGATAAACAAAAACTAAAAGAATATTTAAAATCTTTTTATGTAGAGGCAAACGATAGATGATACAATTTCAAAAGATAAGATGGAAAAACTTTCTATCAACAGGTAATAATTTTATTGAAGTAGATTTAGAGAAATCAAAATCAACTTTGATTATAGGTGCTAATGGTTCTGGTAAGTCAACTTTGTTAGACGCCTTATGTTATGTTTTATTTAATAGACCATACAGAAATATTAAAAAAGATCAACTTGTTAATAGTATTAACGGTGGTGAATGTGAAATAGAAATAGAGTTTATTGTAAATAGAAGACAATATAAAGTTATCAGATGTATTAAACCAAACAAGTTTGAGATTTATTGTAATGGCGATTTAGTTGACCAAGACGCTTCTGCTGTTGATTATCAAAAGTCTTTAGAAGAAAATATATTAAAATGTAACTATCGTGCTTTTTGCCAAACAGTAATACTTGGTTCTTCTTCATATGAACCATTTATGAAAATGAGAGATCAGTATAGACGAGAAGTTGTTGAAGAAATATTAGACATAAGAGTCTTTACTCATATGGATTATTTAATAAGACAGAAACAAAACGAACTAGGTAAAAGTGTTGTTGAAGTTAAACATAGATTTGATTTGTTAAGTGAAAAATATAACCTACAGAAAAAACATTTTGAAGAAATACAATCAAAAGACAATACAGTTATAGAAGATAAGAAAAAACAATTAAAAGAAAATGAAGTTAGTAATTACGAATATAACCAGAAATTACAGTTACTCAATGAAAAAATTATATCTACAAAATCTGAAATATGGGGTGGTGAAAAACATATTCAAAAATCAAATGAACTGGCAAAACTAGAAGCAAAGATTGAAACAAATCTATCAAATCACAAAAGAACTTTAGACTTTTTTCAAAACAATGATACATGCAACACATGTACACAACCAATAGATAAAAATTTTAAATTAAAAAAGATAAACGAAGAGGCACAGAAAATATCAGACTTAGAACTAGGTCTACAAGATTTAGAAAAAGAGATCAATAAAACAGATGAGAAAATAACTGAATACAAAGAAATAGAAAAAAGACTTAATAAGTTAAATCTATCTGTTGCTAAAATCAATACTTCTATTTCAGAAATCAATAGACATTCAAATAGATTAGATATAGAAATTGCAAAACTAAATGGTGAAACAGATTCAACAAATAACATTGCCGAACAAATAGAACAACTTAGAATAGATTTAGAAAAAGTAAATATTGAAAAAGATGAAATCATAGAGAAGAAAAAATACATTGATATTGCCAGAGAAATATTAAATGATACAGGAGTTAAGGCAAACATTATTAAAAAGTATATACCTATAATGAATGGTCTTATCAATAAGTATCTAAGAGCAATGGACTTTTTTGTAAACTTTCACTTAGATGAAGAATTTAAAGAGACAATCAAAAGTAGGTTTAGAGACGCTTTTGCATACAACAGTTTTAGTGAAGGTGAAAAACTAAGAATAGACTTGGCACTTTTATTTACTTGGCGTGAAATTGCCAGAATGAAAAACAGTACAAATACTAATCTATTAATATTAGATGAGATATTTGATTCTAGTTTAGATGGTCAAGGAACAGATGATTTTTTTAGAATACTAAAAGAACTAACAAATCAAAATGCATTTATTATATCACACAAAGGAGATATACTATTTGACAAGTTTACAAATATAATGAAGTTTAGTAAGGTTAATAACTTCTCAACCATGGAGTAATTATGAAGTATGAATTGATACCACCAACTGATCCAAGAGTGCTTTCAAGTGTTGCACTTTTTGATATAGAGACATTTAAAAAAGAAGAAAAAATAGAACTAAAAGAATTTGTTGATAATCTTTTTGAAACAATGAAGAACTATGGTGGCATAGGCCTATCAGCAAATCAAGTCGGCAAACCATATCGTATGTTTGTTATGGGTGGTCATGCAGATATATCAAAAGGTAAAAAGTGGACTTGTATCAATCCTGAAGTTGTTGAGTTTAGTAAAGAAACAGTTAGATATAAAGAAGGATGCCTAACTTTTCCATTTCTATTCTTAGATATAGAAAGACCTAGATTAATAAAAGTAAAATATCTAAATGAAAAACTAGAAACAGTTGAAGAAACATTTGATGGTTTAGTTAGTAGATGTTATCAACATGAATTAGATCATATGCATGGCCAAGTTTTTACAGAAAAAGTTACTAAGTTTAAATTAGACAGAGCAATAGCAAGAAGAAACAAAGAAATAAAAAGATTAGAAAAAGTTAGAAAGGCAATGGCAAGTGGAACCGTATAAATTTCCTAAATTAGTTATTGAAGAACATGATGGTTTTCATGTAGTAAGAGACGATCTATTAGAAGGTGGTTCTAAAAGACGTTTTGTTGATAGACTTATTAGAGAAGAAGTTGCTAAAGGTGCCGAAGAATTTGTTTATGGTGGTTGCCCAGCAAATGGTTATGCTCAATTATCTTTAACTTTACAAGCAAAACATTATGGCAAAAAGGCAATATTCTTTATGGCAAAAAGATCATTAGACAACTTGCATCCATATCAAAAACAAGCATTAGAATATGGTGCTGATATACGTTGGGTGCCAAATGGTATGTTATCAGTTACTAAAAAAAGAGCAAGAGATTATTTTTACGAAGACCCTATAAAGAGAAGAATATTACCATTAGGATTAGAAGATCAAAGAGTATTTGAAGATATAAGAGATATTGCCTCAACAATAGAAAAAGATTATAACATAGAAGTTAGTGAAGTATGGTCAGTAGGATCAAGTGGAACATTAACAAGAGGATTGCAAATGGCATTTCCAGACAAAGAAGTAAACGTAGTTTCAGTTGGTCACAAAATGAAACAAAAAGAAATAGGCCGTGCTAATCTTTATATGTCAGATTATAAATTTACGCAAGAAGTAAAAGAAGAAGATCGTCCACCTTTTCCGTCAGTGCCAACATATGACGCAAAGGCATGGCCAGTAATGAAAAAATATGCTAAAAAAGGTGCTTTATTTTGGAATGTGGGTAAATAGACAGGTTATTGACAAAATAGTTATTTTATGATATTATAATAATATGAGCGATTTGTTGCAACAAACACACGATACAATAAAAGATAAAGGTTTTCCTTATTATCCAACAGATAAGAAATGGAGAGACGATAAGTATAATCAATTATTGGCATTTAAAAGAGACACTATATTAGATAGACAACATAAAGTTATAGGTCAATCAACACATGGTTTAAATCTTGCATGGTCTTATATGACACACTCCTGGGGTATTCAGTGTGGTAAAATGAGAACACCTATGGAGATATGGGAAGATGAAGAACATCTTAAAAAAGGCATAAACAAAATACTTACAGGAACATTCTTTAAACAAAAGAAACCACATGAAATAACAGACTCAGATATGAGATCAATGTTAAGAAGATATAGTGGCACTCAAATGGTTTCTAATTTTAGACCCACAGCGGCTGCAACTTTATATGATATATTTGTTGATAAAGATTCGCCATTAGAAGGAACAACTGCTGGCACAGTGTGGGATCCAAGTATGGGTTATGGTGGTCGTTTATTAGGTGCAATCGCAGCTGGCGTAAATTATATAGGAACTGATCCATGTATTCCTACTTATAAGGGTTTAGAACAAATAAGAGACGCATATGGTCATCCTCATAAGTCTTATACATTATTAAGACAAGGTAGTGAAACATATAATCCTGAAGAAGAAAGTTTAGATTTTGTATTTACAAGTCCGCCATACTTTGGTTGGGAAGCATATGGTGATGAACCAGAACAATCAAGTATTAAATTCAGTAATAGTGATTTGTGGAAAGAAGGATTTTTAAGACAGACTATTAAAAATGCATACAAAGGATTAAAGAAAGGTAAAAAACTTGCTTTAAACGTTGCAAACACAAAACAATACAAAACATTTGAAGAAGATACACACGATCTAATGGTTGATGAGGGATTTAAAGATATGGAAATATGGTGGTTATCACTATCAACACAACAAGGTGCCACAACACAATCTACACTAGAAGGCACAGAAACAGAAAAAAAACAAAAGAACAATTATATAGGGCGATTCGAAAGACCGAATCTATCTGGTAGAAAATTCGAACCAATATTCATCGGAACCAAGTAAAAAATCAAGTGTTCTCCTTTTGTTCTCCTGTGCGAATTGGCACACCCTCAAAAAACCCAATAAAATCAACAAAAAAAAAATTAAAAAAAAGCTCTAGGTCTATTGACTTTTTAATCGTTTTCCTATATACTATACGAATATGAAAAACAAAAACACTATGAATATGACAAATACTATTGAAAATAAAAGTACACTTGCTAAACTACTTGCTACTGAAAATATTGAAGTACAAGAAAATGCTACACAAACTGCTTCATTTGATGTTGCGAATAGAATATTAACTATCCCAATATTTAAAGAAGAACACAAATCAAAACATGTTTATGATATGTTGATCGGCCATGAGGTATCTCATGCTTTACATACACCAGCTGAATCATGGAAATCTATGTCTGATAGATCAAAAGAATTTAGATCATTTGTTAATGTTATCGAAGATGCTAGAATTGATAAACTTATTCAAAGTAAATATCCAGGTTTAACTGTTGATTATATTGAAGGTTTTAAAAAGTTATATGCTGATAACTTCTTTGGTACTAAAGATAAAGATATTAACAAAGACTATACATTAATTGATAAAATCAATCTATGGTTTAAATCATCTAAAAAACTAGATGTTAAATTTTCATCTAAAGAAAACAAATTCGTTGAGGCAGTTGATAACTGTAAATCATTTGATGATGTTTTAAAACTTGCTGAAGAAATCTTAGGTCACTGTAAAGAAGAATTGAAAAAACAACCTGAATTGACTAAGTCTTTTAAACAATCAAAAGAAAAATCTAAAGATGACGAATCTGAAACCGAACAAGACTCTATGTCTGCTGATGAAAAATTAGACAAGTGGGTTGAAAAACAAGAAGGTGAAAGTGACGAAGAAGTTAAAAAAGAACAAGATCAATCATTTTCAAATGGTGCTGGCGGTGACTTTCAACTTAGATCATTGACTAATGAGGCATACGATAATGCTAGAAAGGATATGTCTGATGATAAACAAGAAGGTAGAGTATATTCAACTCTTCCATCTGTTAATCTTAAAGATATAATCATTCCTTATTCTAAGTATATTAAAGATCATTATATATTTGACTCTAAGTTAGATTCTTATGACAAGGCTTTATTAACTCATGCCAAAGAAGACACTAAAAAATTTATGAAAGAATCTAGTTCAGTTGTAAATTATCTAGTTAAAGAATTTGAAATGAAAAAAAATGCTAAGTTATATGCTCGTGCTTCACAGGATAAAACAGGTATTGTTGATCCTTTGAAATTACATACTTATAAATTTGCTGAAGATATTTTCAAAAAAATTACTACTGTTCCTAATCAAAAAAATCATGGTATGATTTTATTACTTGATTGGTCTGGTTCTATGGCAAAAAACTTATTGCCTACTGTTGAACAATTATTAAACTTAGTTATGTTTTGTAAAAAGATCAACATACCTTTTTCAGTATATTCATTTATGAATCCTGATAAAACAGATAATACTAATCCTTTTAAAATTACAAAGAAAACTTTACAGGCAGATCAATCAACGAGACTAGTACAGTTATTCTCACATAAACAAAGTAAAACTGATTTTACTAGAGTATGTGAATTGTTACACCGATCTGCTAAGTATTTTTCTGGATACAGATCATATCACAGCCATGATAGAGTGCCAAGTATTCCACATGAATATTACCTATCATCAACTCCTTTAAACGAGTCGTTGATTGCTATGGATACAATCATTAAAAAGTTTAAGAATGATTATAAAGTAGAAAAACTTGCTCTTGTTACATTAACAGACGGTGCTTCAAACTCACTTAGAGGACACGGTGATTCTTTTTATGGTAAATCTTATGTTAGATTAAATAACAAATATCTTCCTGTATCTGATTATAGTAGAGATAAAGATAACTTAACAAATACTTTAATTACTTTCTTAAAGAAAAAATATGATTTACAAACTGTTGGTTTCTTTTTGGCAGATAAGTTTAGAGAGTTACAGTGGAATTTGCCAATAAGTTTATCTTATAAACAAACTGAAATATTTAAAAAATTGTTTAGTAAAGATAAATTTGTGCCAGATTATACAACTGCTTATGATGTTTATTTTTATGTTAAGGCAGATACTAAAGTTGTAAATACTGACATGTCTAATGTTGAGACAACTGATAAGAGAACATTGAAAAAAATGTTTATGTCTGGTATGAAAAAGAGATTGACGAGTCGAATCTTATTACAGAATTTTATAAAGAGAATCGCTTAAAAAACATGAGTGTTGCAAATATGTCACACTATTTATTAAGTAAATCAATATAAAATAAGTGCTTGACTTTCATATGATTTTATGATAGGATAGTACTATAAACAAATAAAAAAAAAGGAAAAAAACACTATGAAAAAAGTTGACTTAAATAAAAAACAAAAACAATTTGTTGATTATGCTTTTAAAAAGTATAATAAAAAAGAATTGACAATAGCAGAATTGAAAGAAGCTAATGCTCATTTTGGTTGCAAGTATGCACCACAATGGTTAGTTAAAAATTCTGATTATAAAGTTGGTAAACAGTTGTACAAATTACCTATTGACGGTAAAATTGCTGTTAAACAATTTGCTGAACCAACATGTCAAGGTTCTATGGAATTTGAAGGCAAGTTAAAAGAACCAGAACAATCGAAACTTGATACTAAGGCTGCTTACATTGTTAGCTCCCTAACAGACAATGTAGTTCCTGAAAAAGATAATGACTTTGTTACCTTTGGTAACTTTGGTGATGTAAAAAACATTATCAAATCTAAAAAGTTTTATCCAGTATTCATTACAGGATTATCTGGTAATGGTAAAACACTTGCTGTAACACAGGCATGTGCCGAGGCAAAACGTGAAATGATCAGAGTCAATATTACTATTGAAACTGATGAGGATGATTTACTTGGCGGATACAGACTAAGAGACGGTGCAACTGTTTGGCAAAACGGTCCTGTTATCGAGGCAATGGAAAGAGGTGCTGTTTTATTATTAGATGAAATCGACCTTGCTTCAAATAAGATTATGTGTTTACAACCAATCTTAGAAGGTTCTGGTGTCTATGTTAAAAAGATTAACAAGTTTGTTAAACCTAAACTTGGTTTCAATGTGATTGCAACTGCTAACACTAAAGGTCAAGGTAGTGATGATGGTAAATTCATCGGAACTAATGTTCTTAACGAGGCATTCCTTGAAAGATTTCCAGTTACATTTGAACAACAATATCCTTCTGCTAAAATAGAAGAAAAAATTGTTTCAAACAAACTAAAATCATTTGGTAAATCTGATGACAAGTTTGCTCATAACTTAGTTACTTGGGCAGATGTTATTAGAAAAACATATACCGATGGTGGTGTTGATGAAATTATATCAACTAGAAGACTAGTACATATTGCTGAGGCATATGGTATCTTTAGAAATAAGATGAAGGCTATTTCAGTATGTACAAATAGATTTAACGATGATACTAAAAAATCATTTGTTGATTTATATTCAAAAGTTGATAGTGGCGTTACTGCTGAACAGATCATGGAAGATCAAAAGAAGGCTGAAGATGCTGCTATATTACAAGATTCCAACGATAGTGAGGATGGTGAAGAGGACATATCTGTCTAATCAGTAACCAAAAATCTATCATTCATAGTGTAAGTCCACCTGTGGAGTTCAACGCTCCACAGGTTTAATTACATTATAACAAAGGAATAAATATGAAGGACAATAGAGATAAACATTTTTACATATCAATGACCAAGAGTATGTTAAGACTTGGTGGATGTTATGGGTTATTTTTAACCGAAGATAAACTATTAATGGGCGTTGCAATTGTATTTGCTTTCGCTGAAATACTAGGAATTGCTGAGGAGTTTTAAATGGGAAAATATGACTATGAATTAAACGCTAAACCTAAAATGACACAGGAAGAGCGTGATGAGAAGATGAAAAAGTTTTTAGAAAAAGGTGGTAAGATACAAAAACTTACTCCTGGTTCTGCTTATAATTTAGGTTGCTTAGATAGAAGCGGTAAACCTGCTTTTTCAAATGAAGAAATTAAAAAAGGTATTGGTGGCAAAACAGCTATGCCAGATTATGATAATCATAAACCAAATACATACCACGATTTTGATTTAGGCGGAGACAACAAACCAGTGTTTCATCCTAACTCATTAAAAACAAACAAATAATAGGAGAATAAGTTGAGTATATATGTTGAAGTAAGAGGCGGAAACTTAGAGAAGGCTCTAAGAGTTCTTAAACGTAAAGTACAAAAAGAAGGTATTGTAAATACATTAAGAGATAAAAAGTATTTTCAAAAACCATCTGAAATAAAAAGAGTAAAGGCAAAAGAACGTGCTAAAGTTTTAAGAAAAAAACAATCTCAAAACGATGAAATGCTTGGTTACCGTATGGTAAAAGGTGTGAAAGTAAAGAAAATTTAAGAATTTCTACGCCGTTTGTGTTTTGATTATATATATTATTACTACAAGGCGGTTCATAAGTCCTTGTAGAGGTGTAGGAAAAGACACTTAATAAGTGTCTTAGAAATCGGTGATGTTTGCCAGTTTAACTCCGTGAAAAAACGAAACTGGCGCTTGAAATTATATAAATAATCATTATATAATACATGAACGCCTTATAGGGTTCAGAAAATAAACTTTGCTTAACAAAAGGAGGTTATATGACCAATACAAAAGCACTATCTATTTTCAATCAATTAAGACCATTATCAGTAGGATTTGACGACATGTTCGACCATTTCGAATCTATGTTTGACCACCCTACGGTTAATTATCCACCATACAATCTAGTTAAGACAGGAACTCATAAATTTGATATTGAGATCGCTCTTGCAGGTTTCAATAAAAAAGATATTGAGATCACTAGTGAGAACAATATATTAACTATCGAATCAAAAGTTAAATCTGTTGTTGACGATTCAGTAGGTGTTGATAAACCAAAAGATCAGGCAATGATTCATAAAGGTATCTCAAAAAGATACTTTAAAAGATCGTTTACTATCGCTGATGATGTTGAAGTTAAAGGTGCCGAGTTAAAAGACGGCCTTTTAAAAGTATCAATGGAAAAAATTATTCCAGATGCTAAAAAACTAAAAACTATTAACATTAAATAAAAACCTAGATAGGGCGGCCATTTGGCCGCTCTAAATAATATATTATGGCACATTGACAAAACTAAAATTTTAGTGTATAATAACAAACAACTATTATATAATAGGAGAAATAAATTATGAGTGATTTAAAAGACACAAAAACAGCACAAAATTTAAGAGCTGCTTTTCAAGGCGAAAGTGAGGCAAATAGAAGATACCTTTACTTTGCACAAAAGGCAGATATTGAAGGTGCAAATGAGGTTGCTTCTGTATTCAGATCAACCGCTGAAGGTGAAACTGGCCATGCTCATGGTCATTTAGAATACCTTGAAGAAGTTGGCGATCCTGCAACAGGAGAACCAATGGGTAACACAGAGCAAAATCTTCAATCAGCAATTAAAGGTGAAATACATGAATACACAGATATGTATCCAGGTATGGCTAGAACAGCTAGAGAAGAAGGTTTTGATGAAATTGCAGACTGGTTTGAGACACTTGCAAAAGCAGAAAAATCTCATGCTGGTAAATTTCAAAAAACATTAGACGCCTACAAAGGTGAATAATTATGTGGGTGGCATTTTGTCACCCATTGACAAATTAAAAAAATGTGATATAATAATATTATGAAATTCAGTGAAGATAAAATTTTAAAAGAAGTCCAAGACTATATTAAATCAACATACGGTCAACATTACTCCTCTGGTAAAGAGGGTATTCAGACACTAGATTTATTAAAGTCTATTGGAATTAAAAGTGATTTTTGTTTAGGTAACGCTATAAAATATCTTAGTCGTTATGGCAAAAAAAATGGTAAAAATCGTAAAGACTTGCTTAAGGCAATTCATTACATTGTACTATTATTAAATAATGAAGGAGAAAATAAATAATGAAAATAAGTGATAATACAGTTAGTATCTTAAAAAACTTTTCAGATATTAATAACAATATACTTTTCAAACCAGGTAAAAGTATTTCAACAATGTCAACTATGAAAAACATCATGGCAAAGGCAGATGTTGAGGAAGAGTTCGAACAAGAATTTGGCGTATATGATTTGCCAGAATTTCTAAGAGCAATCGACTCATTTAAAAAACCAGTTCTTAAATTTAACGGCGCTGCTAATCTAAAAATAAATGATGAGGGTACTTCTCTATCAGCTAGATATGCATTTGCTGATAAATCAACTTTGGTTACACCACAAAAAGAAATTAACATGCCAGATCAAACAGTTTCTTTCACTTTAAAAGATAGTGATTATGAATCTGTAAAAAGATTATATACTAATCTAAGTCTACCTGATATTGCATTTATAGGTGAAAAAGGTAAAATCAAACTAGTTGCGTTAGATAAGAAAAACAATAACTCTAACGAATCATCAATTACAGTTGGTGAAACAGATGTTGACTTTACTGCTTACATTAAGGCAGAGAATATGAAAATTATTCCTGGCGAATATGATGTTGCATTATCAAAGGCTAAGATCGCACATTTCATAAACAAGAAGGTAAAAGTCCAATATTGGATTGCTTTAGAAGCAGATAGTGTATTTTAAATAGATGAGTTTATTTGTTGAAGAACAAATAAAACCCAAAAAGACTATTAGAATTTTAGTATATCCAAATATTACATTTGGTAAAGACCTAGAAAAAGATAGTTACATACAAGTTATTAAAAAGCAAATATCTCTTTTAAACTCTATACGAGACGACTTGTGGTTTTATTTGATATTACCTAAGGAAGTTCCATCTTTACAATTTGATAACGTAAGTCAATTGTATTTAGATTTGCCGACTCATCCTCCTACAATGAGAGTTCATTTTGATACACAGGTGATAAAATCTTTGTGTTCAAAAGACCTCGACTTTGATTTGGTAATGTCACATCTACCAGAGCATACCTGTGAATTAAAAAATGTTTTGTATAACATAACACAACATATTCCTAAATTTTTTGGATATTGTCATTGGTTTGATTTAAAAAAAGTTGCTAACTGGCCTATGAATAGTTTTAAAAAAAACATTGTAGGCCTATTAGAAATGGATAGATGTTATTTGAATACTCAATCTCAAAAGAATCTTGTTTTACAAGAAGCAAAAGAGACCTTTAGTGATGATGTAATAAAAAGATTAGACAAAATCTTAACAGTACAACATTTAGGTGTAGATAAAAAAGATATTATTAAGACTATAAAAAAAGTAAAAGAAAAAATTATTGTTTTTAATCATAGACCTGATACTTATAAACATTACAAAGAATTTCTACAGGTGTGTGATGAATTGTATAAACAAAGACAAGATTTTAAAGTATGGGTTCCTCTAACAAGTAAACCTGATAGGGATTATATTATTACTGATAGTGGGGATAAAGATTTTTACTATAAGAAATTACAAGAATGTTACATAGGATATTCTCCTAAACAAACTTATGGTGGATGGTCTGTTGCAACAACAGACGGAATGATGAATGGTGTTCCGTATTTAATGTATGATGCTGATTATTATAGAGAACTTTGGAATGAAGGTGCATTTATAAAAAATGATAATGAGTTAATAGATAAATTAAATTTTTATTTAGATAATGAAGATCAAAGAAATAAATTGGCAAATCAAAGTTTACAATATATTAAAACTAAATTAGTCTTTAAAAATGAAATAGAACAAATGAGTAATTACATAAACGAATTATATAACAAATTACCAATTGTTAAAAAAAGTGAAAAAATTAAAGAAGTGATTTCCTGGATAAAAAAAGAAGGAAGTCTTTCTAAACAAGAAATTATAAACCGTTTAGGATGGGGAGTTGGTATTAAGTGGACACAATATCGCCACACACTATTGACAAATCCTAACATTTATGATACCATGACTAAAAATCCAATATACAATTGGGTTGAATAAATTGAGGAATATATTATATTATGAGTGACTTTTTATGGGTCGAAAAATATCGACCAAAGCGTATTGAAGATTGTATATTAAGTGAAGACTTAAAAAATACATTTACAAAATTTTTAAATCAAAAAGAGATTCCAAATCTTCTCCTTTCAGGCACAGCAGGTACGGGTAAGACAACAGTTGCTCGTGCCTTATGTGAAGAATTAGGTTGTGATTATATCATAATCAATGGTTCAGATGAAGGTAGACATATTGATACTTTAAGAACAACAATTAAAAACTTTGCGTCCACAGTATCTTTAGACGATACCAAAAATCATAAAGTTGTTATAGTTGATGAGGCAGATTATATGAATCCTGACTCAGTTCAACCTGCATTAAGAAACTTTATGGAATCGTTTCATAAGAATTGTAGATTTATTTTTACTTGTAACTTTAAAAACAAAATCATACCTGCGTTACATAGTCGTTGCACAGTTATTGATTTTCGTATTACAAATGGTCAAAAAGTAAAAACAGCACAGGCATTGCTTAAAAGACTTGGTACTGTCCTTGATGATGAAAGTATCGAGTATGATAAAAAGGTACTTGCTGAGTTAATACAAAGACACTATCCAGACTTTAGAAGAACAATCAATGAATTACAAAGATATTCTGTAAGAGGTAAGATTGATAGTGGCATACTTGTATCGTTGTCCGATATAAACAATAAAGAGTTAGTGAAGTTGTTAAAAGAAAAACGATTTACTGATATGAGAAAATGGGTTATACAAAACTTAGATCAGGATCCGTCTTCTTTATTTACGGCTATCTATGATATTCTTTATAAGTCACTTCATCCACAATCGGTGCCAGCTGCTGTATTAACAATTGCTGACTATCAATACAAATCTGCTTTTGTGGCAGACCATGAGATCAATATGGTCGCATGTTTAACTCAAATTATGGCCGAGTGTAAGTTCAAATAAAACTCAAAATGACTACTAAGAAAAAACACAATCCAGTCGCTTCTGAATTACGGCAAACTAAATACAAACAAAGAGTCGTAAAACCTAAAAAAGGTAAAGGTTCTTTCAAAAGAAAAACAAAAGAAGACGAAGATTGGAGTGGCATAGTATAATGGCTAGAAGAACATTTTGGAGAAAACTCATCGTAAGATGTAGAATGTTTTGGGCTGACGTGAGAGGTCATCATGGTAAAGTTTGGAATTATGAACCAGGCGATTACTATATGGGTTCACACAAAGGACATAAAAAACACGAAAAACATTAATAATGATTGAATATAAATTAGGTGATTACTTAAATGCCATCAATTGGTCTAAGATAAACTTACTTGATGGTGATGATATAACATGGGAAAAAAAGTTCGCACCATTTGTTATTAATCGTTGTTTATCACAGCACGTTGATACAATAATGATGGCAAATGAAATGAATCAAAGACACGGCCTTCCTAAAAGGTTGCAATTCCATTTTTTACTAAATAGTATTCGTAAGAGAAAAAGATTTGGTGGTAAGTGGTTATCTACTTCTAAATCTAAAAACTTAGAGTATGTAAAAGAATATTATGGTTACAGTAACATCAAAGCTAAACAGGCCTTAGACATACTTGATAATAAACAATTGAAACTTATCAAAGAAAAACTTGATAAGGGTGGGAGAAGAAAATGAGTGAAGGACTTAAATGGTCACCTGACAGTATGTTAGAGGTTACCCTTAAACAACCCGATGATTTTCTAAAAGTAAGAGAGACACTTTCCAGAATAGGTGTGGCAAGTCGTAAAGATAAAACTTTATTTCAAAGTTGTCATATACTACACAAACAAGGAAAGTATTACATAGTTCATTTCAAAGAGTTATTTGCTTTAGACGGCAAACAAGCAACACTAGCTGAAAACGATATACAAAGAAGAAATACAATATCAATTTTATTACAAGATTGGAATTTGATCTCTATCGTTAAACCTAACGAAGCAGAAAACAAAGCACCATTATCTCAAATAAAGATAATTGCTTTTAAAGAGAAGAACGAATGGAACTTACAGGCGAAATATAACATCGGTAAGAAAATAAATAAAGACGAAACAACTGAATAAAGGATATTATGATTAAATTATATAGACTCACAACAGGTGAGGACGTGATAGGAACGTTTGAAGATCAAACAGATTTGTTTGAACACATAAAGAAACCTTATGTATTGATTCCAATGCAAGGGCAACCAGGACAACCTATGCAAATAGGATTCCATCCTTACTTGCCATATTCAAAAGATGAAATAGTAAAGATTAAAAAAGTAAATATTGTTTGTGATTCAAATCCATCAGAAAACATAATTGAAGCATATCAAAAAAATACTGGTGCAATTGTAACACCTAAAAAATCAATTATTACCTAGTTGACTTTTTTACATTTCTGTGTTATAATATAATATGAATCTAGCGAGCTCTTTCTATACAAGTGTTTTAGAACACAAAGGCAAACTTCTTATAAGAGGTGTTGCCAACGGAGAGTCGTATCTAAGTAGAATCAATTATAGACCAACTTTGTTTATGCCTAGCAAAACACAAACGGCATACAAGTCATTAGACAATATACAATTGGCACCTAAGAGATTTGATTCCATTTCAAAGGCAAAACATTTTTACGATCAGTATAAATCTATTCCTGAATATAAAATCTACGGAATGAATCGTTATCAATATCAATATATTGCTGACGAATATAAAGATGATATAAGATGGAATAAAGATTATATTAAAATATTTACACTTGATATAGAAACCGAGTGTGAAAACGGTTTTCCCGATCCTGATACTGCAAAAGAAACTATTATTTGTATTACTGTAAAAAATCATAGCAACAAACAAATATTGACATGGGGAACTGGCGATTTCATTGCTAAAAAATCAAATGTAACTTATATCAAATGTCAAAATGAAAAACATTTATTACTAGAGTTTTTAAAATTCTGGTGTAAGAATCATCCTGATATATTGACTGGTTGGAATGTTAGATTTTTTGACATGCCATATTTGATGAATAGAATGAGATACCTTTTTGATAATGATACTATTAACAAAATGTCACCTTGGAATTATGTTAATGCTGATCGTATTCAAATGGGACAAAAGAATCAACAGTACTGGAATATATTAGGTGTTTCTATATTAGATTACTTTGAACTGTATAGAAAATTTACCTATGTAAGGCAAGAGTCTTATAAACTAGATTACATCGGTAAAGTAGAACTAGGCGAACAGAAATTAGAAAATCCTTACGATACATTTAAAGAGTTTTATACAAAAGATTATCAAAAGTTTGTAGAATATAATATCCAAGACGTTGAACTAGTTGATAAACTAGAAGATAAAATGCGTTTGATTGAGTTATGTTTAACTATGGCATACGATTACAAAGTAAACTATAACGATGTGTATTCGCAAGTAAGATGTTGGGATACATTAATCTATAATCATTTAAGAAAAAAGAATATAGTTATACCACCAAGAGAAGACCACGAGAAGGCAACTCAATATGAAGGTGCGTATGTAAAAGACCCACAACCAGGATTGCATGAATGGATTTGTTCGTTTGATTTGAACTCACTATATCCACATTTAATTATGGAATATAATATTAGTCCTGAAATGTTTGCCGGCGTAGAACCTAGAGCAGTAGGTGTAGAAAACTTTTTAGCAGAAAAACTAAATCTTAAATTTGCAAAAGATAAGAATGTTACAATTGCACCTAATGGTGCCATGTTTAAAAAAGATAAACAAGGTTTCTTACCTGAACTAATGGAAAAGATGTATACCGATCGTGTTGTTTATAAAAAGAAAATGATCGAAGCAAAAAAAGAATTTCAAAAGACAAAGGATCCTATCTATTCAAATGAGATTGCAAGATGTAATAATATTCAAATGGCAAAAAAGATTTCTCTAAACTCTGCTTATGGTGCCATTGGTAATCAATATTTCAGATACTTTGATGTTAAACAGGCAGAAGCAATTACACTTGGTGGTCAGTTGGCAATTCGTTGGGTAGAACGTGATGTAAATGCATTTATGAATAAGATATTACAAACAACAAATGTAAATTATATTGTTGCTTCTGATACAGATTCTATCTATTTAAAACTAGATAAGTTAGTTGAAAAAGTTTGTAAAGATAAATCAATTGACCAAGTTGTAGATTTTATCAACAAGGCCGCTGAAGAAAAAATACAAAAAGTAATTGATAAGAGTTATGAAAAACTTGCCGAATATATTAATGCGTATGATCAAAAAATGATTATGAAACGAGAGGCAATTGCAAACAAAGGTATATGGGTTGCTAAAAAAAGATATATGATGAATGTATTTGATGAAGAAGGTATTAGATTTGAAACACCTAAGTTAAAGATTATGGGTGTTGAGGCAGTTAAGTCATCAACTCCGGAGGTTTGCCGAGGTAAAATTAAAGACGCAATTAAAATTATTATGAACTCAACGCAAGATGATTTGATTAAGTTTGTTGCAGATTTCAAAAAAGATTTCTTTAAATTAAAACCTGAAGACATTGCTTTTCCTAGATCATGTAATAATATTGACAAGTATATAGATTCTTCAAATCTGTATATAAAAGGCACACCAATACATGTAAAAGGTTCTTTAATATATAATCATTATCTAAGAACTAAAAAACTAGAATCTAAATATCCATTAATTAAAGATGGTGAAAAAATAAAATTCTTAATGTTGAAGTTACCTAATCCTGTAAAAGATACCGTGATTGCATTTTCAACTAAGATACCAAAAGAATTTAATTTACATAAGTATGTGGATTATGATGTTCAATTTGAAAAAACATTTTCTGATCCGTTGAAGTTTATCTTAAATACTATCAACTGGAAACTTGAAGAAGAAGCAACTCTGGAGGCATTTTTCGGATGACAAATGCCATAATACTATTAATGCTATTTTATATGAGTATCTGGTTATTTTTTCATTGGGGTGAAAGACTTGCAATGACAAGAATAGATACTAAAGTATTTTTAATTATAATATTGACAATATGGATATCGATAAAAAATATAACGTAATATATGCTGACCCACCATGGTCGTTTAAAACTTATTCTGATAAGGGTAAAGATAGAAGTCCTGAAAATCATTATAATGTTATGTCATTACAGGATATAAAAGATTTGCCAGTAAATAAGATTGCAAATGATGATTCAGTTTTATTGATGTGGGTTATTGATCCTTTATTAGATAAAGCATTTGAAGTAATAAACGCATGGGGTTTTAAATATAAAACTGTTGCATTTACATGGGCAAAAACAAATAAAACTAAACCAGGTTTCTTTACAGGATTAGGATATTGGACTAGAGGCAATCCTGAAATGTGTTTACTTGCCACAAAAGGTAAACCTAAAAGACTAAGTAAGTCTGTGCCACAATTAGTCGTAGAACAACGGAGAGAACATAGCAGAAAACCAGATATAATGTACAACCATATAGAGAATTTACTAGAAGGTCCTTATATTGAAATGTTTGCTAGAACACAAAAACCTGGTTGGGATGCATGGGGCAATCAACTTGACAAATTTAAATAATGTGTTATAATATAGTATGAATTATTTGAAAAAATACGCAAATGAAAACAAGTTACCTATAATGGATCAACTTACGTTTGAACGTATAACAAACAGTATTGGTAAAGAAAAATTTAGAGAAGACCTAGCAGAATATATTTCTGTTGTTAGGCCTGTATATCCTTTAAAACAAATCTCATATGACATAATGAGACAATCATTTAAGAGTTTACAAAAACAAGATGTTTGGCAACATATTAAACCATTAGAACAATTAGAAAAAAACGTTAAAGAAAAATACGATGATTTAAAATATAATTTTAAAGATCATGGACTAGGTGTTATAGACGCACCATCTATTTACAATGATGTTTCAAATTATTTTCACCAAGAGTTAAGATTAAATTGTTCAAGTTATGGTTTTAAAGCACCATTAGATGTATGGTACAATGGCACAGCAAAAGATATATGGCGATGTTTAGGTCCTATATGGCGTGGTATCAATGGTATGAAACCTGTTATGATAGATGGCAAACAAGAACTAAGAGGTGGTGCATTGCACGAAGCAAGTTATATGAGTGCCTTTAGATTAGGAACTTATATTGCAACACAATTTAAACCTAATGTTGCAAAAGCAATTTATCAAATGACAGACGCAAAAAGAGTATTAGATACTTCATGTGGTTGGGGTGATAGACTTGCAGGATTTTTTACTAGTGACGCTGAAGAATATATTGGTTGCGATCCTAATCCTAACACTTATAAACTATACATGAAACAAATAGAAGTTTACAATAGTTTTTTACCAGAAGAAAAACAGAAAAAAGTTACTATCTATAATTGTGGTGCTGAAGATTTGCCATGGGATGAAATAAAAGATATTGATTGTGCCTTTACAAGTCCACCTTATTTCTCAACTGAGAGATATAATGAAGGTGGTGAAAAAGAAGAAAATCAATCATGGTTTAAGTTTGATGAGTATTCAAAATGGCGTGATGATTTTTATTTACCAGTTGCACAAAAAAGTTTTGAAAGATCAAAACATATGTTTGTAAACATTATGGATCCAACAATTAAAGGTAAAAGATATTTCAGTTGTGATGAATTAGTTGATAGTTTAAAAGAACACTTTGTAGGACAAATCGGTATGAGAATAATGCAAAGACCTAAGTCAGATAAACTATTTGAAAGTGAAGAAGAAAAATCAGAATTTATGAATCGTATTTTTATTGAGAACGTTTGGTGTTTTTCAAAAGAAAAATTAGATTACTTTAGACACAGTAGAAAGGCAACCTTGTTCTAATAAATATGAGTATGTCAATAACAAAAATAGATTACGAAGATAAAAAAGAATATTGGGATTACCAAAGACTTTTAGAATACAATAGAGAACTATTGCAAAAAAGATTAAATAGAGTCGATGGTAAAATATTTGGTCCTTTAGGTAGAGTTGAGGCAGATGAATTTTATGATAACATTTGGGCAACTGTTTCAAGTGAAGACTTAGAAGAAGCACCTAAAGAATGGGTACCAAAAGACCCTAAACTTAGATTTGAATGGGAAGGCGATCCAGTTGACATTAATAATATACAAGAACTGTAAACCCTTTGAACGATATAATTTTAATTCAAAGGATATTGACAAAGTAAAGAAAATGTGTTATACTAATAATATAAAATGGTTTGTTATAATAGGAGAACAAGATGAGTGATTTTTTAAAAGATATAATAAAAGAAACAGGTAATGAATATGCTACACTTATTAGTGAGGGTATTGAAGCAGGTGATGTAGATAGTTTTATTGATACAGGATCCCATGCTTTAAATGCCTTATTATCAGGCACAATATTTGGTGGATTACCAGCAAATAAAATAACTGCAATTGCAGGTGAGGCTGCTACAGGTAAAACATTCTTTGCATTAGGTATATGTAAACACTTTTTAGATAAGAATAAAGACGCAGGTGTTATCTATTTTGAATCTGAAAGTGCTTTAACAAAAGACTTAGTTGAAGCAAGAGGTATTGATAGTAAAAGAATGGTAGTTGTGCCAGTTGCAACAGTACAAGAATTTAGACATCAATCAATAAAGGTTATAGACAAATATTTAGAACAGGATGCTTCTAAAAGAAAACCTTTAATGTTTGTATTAGATAGTTTAGGTATGCTATCTACAACAAAAGAAATGGAAGACACAGCAGAAGGTAAAGAAACTAGAGACATGACAAGATCACAAATTGTCAAGGCCGCATTTAGAGTATTAACATTGAAACTAGGTAAAGCAAAAGTTCCTATGATTATGACAAACCATACTTATGATGTTATCGGTTCAATGTTTCCACAAAAAGAAATGGGTGGTGGTTCTGGTTTAAAATATGCTGCTTCTAATATTGTATATCTTTCAAAACGTAAAGAAAAAGACGGTAAAGAAATTATTGGCAATGTTATACATTGTAAAAATTATAAAAGTAGATTGACAAAAGAAAATGCCATGATAGATGTTCGATTAACTTATGACAAAGGATTGGATAAATATTATGGGTTACTTGACCTTGCATTGAAACATGAAATATTTAAATCTGTTTCAACAAGAATTGAGTTACCAGATGGCACAAAACAATATGCTAAGACAATCAATAATGAACCTGATAAATTCTTTACTAAAGATATTCTCAATCAGATTGACTCGGCTGCCAAAAAAGAGTTTCTATATGGACAAGACTAAGAAAAAGTATCATTATGCTCAACGTGATGTTGACGATTATTCGTGTATCAAAATCAGCGAAGGAAAATATGAAGGTGTTATTTACACTTATGGTAAGGTTATGTTTGCTTCAGAAGCAAATCAACAAGATAAGTTACCATTAAAGTTTGAATATACTGTAAAGAAAAATCCTAAAGGTGAAGATACCGAATCTGAGGAATTTAGAATGTTGATCGGTGATATATTAGTCAGTGAAATAGAGGAACAATTAAAAAATGGACAGTTACAATTCAACAAGTAAATTTGAACAAACAATTTTAACTAATCTTATACATAACGAAGAATTTGCCAGAAAGGCAATTCCTTTTTTAAAAGAAGAATACTTTAAAGATAGAGTTGAAATTACTTTGTTTAATATCATAAATACTTTTATAGGAAAATATAACAATCTTCCTACTAAAGAGGCGATCGGTATTGAGTTATCAAACTTAAAAACAATTACCGAAGAAGAACATAATCAAGCAAAATCATTATTGAATACTTTGACTTATGAAGAAGTTGACTCAAAGTGGTTGATTGATACAACTGAAAAATTTTGTAAAGATCGTGCTGTATATAATGCTGTATTATCAGGAATAAGGATTATAGATGGCAAAGATAAACGACATACTCCGGAGGCGATTCCGAGCATTCTTAGTGAAGCTCTTGCTGTTAGTTTTGATTCTCATATTGGACATGATTATCTAAAACAACCAGATGTTAGATTTGATTACTATCACAAAGTTGAAGAACGTCTAAGATTTGATTTAAACTATTTCAATCGTATTACAAAAGGTGGATTGCCACCTAAGACTTTAAATGTTGCTCTTGCAGGAACAGGTGTTGGTAAGTCGTTGTTTATGTGTCATGTTGCTTCTTCAATGTTAGCACAAGGCAGAAACGTCTTATATATCACTTTAGAAATGGCAGAGGAGAGAATAGCCGAGAGGATTGACGCTAACCTATTAGATGTGACTATTGATGATCTATATCAAATGCCAAGAGACCTATATGAGAATAAGATCAATAAAATGCAATCTAAGATAAATGGTCAGTTAATTATCAAAGAATATCCAACTGCGTCTGCTCATAGTGGTCACTTCAAATCACTATTTGATGAACTGTCTTTAAAGAAATCTTTTAAACCAGATATTGTATTCATAGATTATTTGAATATATGTACAAGTGCGAGATTTAGAGGTGGTAATATTAATTCATATACAATGATTAAATCTATTGCTGAAGAACTTAGAGGACTTGCTGTTCAATATAATGTTCCTATTGTATCTGCTACACAAACAACTAGAACTGGTTTTATGTCAAGTGATGTAGGACTAGAAGATACATCAGAAAGTTTTGGTCTGCCTGCAACTGCTGACTTTATGTTTGCTCTAATCTCAAATGAAGAACTTGAAGAATTAGGACAAATGAAAGTTAAACAACTAAAAAATCGTTACAATGATCCTGCTATTAATCGTGCTTTTATCATTGGTGTTGATAGATCAAAAATGAGATTGTATGATGTAGAAAACAATGCTCAACAAATAGTAGATAGTAACCAAGAATCACAGGAGAAGATAGACACACCATCTGGTCCTCAACCTGTTGATCCTTACGATAAATTTTCAGGATTTAAAGTATGATAAAAAAGAAACCATCAATATATTATAAGGCACAAATGGTAAAAATAAAAGGTAAGATTATCTGGCGTGCTGTAGAAATGCCTAGTAAACTTGTTTTCAAAGAATCTTTTTTTGAAGAAGATGTAAAAGATATTGTTAAATTTCAAAACAACAATAAGACATTTGGAACGTTTGGGTTTCCGCCATTTTTTGATTTAAGAAATAGTAGTGAAAAACTATTAGATAATGGTAAAAGTAAATACAACTCCCCACCAAGAACTAGAGGTAGAAGCCGTGCATAAATATATGTATGCCAAAACTAAATAATATAAGCGTTAAAGAAAGTGTTTTCACTGCTATGCAGGAGAAAGCAACTGCCTTTATATTTAAGCGTTCTTATTTGTCACCTAAAAAAAGATTTAAATCAGGTGAAGATATAGTTAAAGATAAAGATACCGTAAAAGGTCTAAAAGAAATATTTGTGTTGAACGGCAAACAACTGTTTAACTACACACTTCCTTGGTCTCAAAACCAAGAAAAAGTTTGGTTTGAAACTTTTTATAAACAACATGAAAAAATATTAGATGTTTTTCCTAATGCTAAATTTACTATCTTTGATAGAGACGATAAAAATGGTTTTATGGAATGGTTTCAAAAACTAATAAAAGATTACTTCAAAATATCAAAGAAAGATAGTTATAATCCTGCTGATATTTGGTTAATAGATAAAAAAGAAGTTAATAGAAAAACCATATTAAAAGAATTAAACCAAGATTCTGCTACAAGAACCATTGCAGAATTAAATCAAGTAATGAGATCACTATACAATGAAAAAAAAGTTGTAGGACTTTCTTTAAAATTAGTATCAGGACAAACAGCAAAATATGAAAGAGTAAACCTTGATGAAAAGTTTTTTAAAGATTTGGAAGCTAAAGAAGGTGTATATGACTATAAACTTAGTGATATAAAAATAGATTTAACTACCACTGGATCAGGAAAAAGAGCCAACTGGAAAACACAAGACACAGTTATTTCTCTAAGTCTTAACAATGTGATAAAAGTAAAATTTCAAGTTAAAGGAAACGGAACTTCTAAATTAGAAAATTTAAAAATTGAAGGATCGGGTGTTGGGGAAAAGGCAAGACTTGGTAAAGCGCCCTTACTACTTATTGGTAAATTAACAAGTGGTAAACCATATAAGAAAGTATTTCAAAACAAATTTGCTGATTTTCCAAAAAATATAAAAGAATTTACAAAACAATCTAAAAAATATAATGATATGTTTAGTGAACTGGAAAAAAGTTGTAAAAAAAATAATATAAGATTAACAACTAATATTTCATCTAAAGATTTTATAAAACAAATGAAGATTGCTTTTGAGGGAGAAAAACCTTGGATTGCAAATTCTAAATTAATGCAATTAACCTTTGTTCATATGATTTGCTCAATGGCAAACAAAGATATGATAGATGAATATGTTACTGATATTCTATTTTTAGCTAAAAAAGAAGGACGAACTATCTTTCAATTTGGCCCTTTTGGCAAGTTGTATTAGTATAAATAGTAATAAAAAGATTGTATTTGTTGATGGAATAGTGCTTGACAATCAGCACTAAATTTGATATAATATATTATATGGATAACGTGGGAGAAACATGCAAAGTTTTAAACAATATTTAAGTGAGGCTAAAAATACTCACTTAGAACATTTAGAAGATTCTATCATTAATGATGGATATGATGGTGGTGTTAATGCCATTTCATTTCTTAAATCATTAAGAGATATGCTTATAGGATCATCAAGTAGAAGATTAAACGTTTCAGTAAAATGGGACGGTGCTCCTGCTGTGATCTGTGGAATCAATCCTGAAAACGGCAAATTCTTTGTTGGATCAAAATCAGTATTCAACGTAACTCCCAAAATAAATTATACATCTGCTGATATTAGAAGAAATCACACAGGTGGACTTGCTGAAAAATTACAAGTTGCATTAGTAGAATTAAAGAAATTAGGAATCAAAGGTGTTGTTCAAGGTGACTTTTTATATACTAACAATGAATTAAAAAGTGCCAACATAAGAGGTGAAAGTGTTTTAACTTTTACACCAAATACAATTACATATGCTGTGCCTACAGACAGTGCAATAGGTAAAAGAATTGCGTCTGCTAAAATGGGTATCATATTTCATACAACATACACTGGTAGAAAAATGGCAGACTTAAAAGCAAATTTTGGTGTGAACGTAAGTTCATTTAGAAAAACATCATCTGTATTTTTTGATGACGCAGGATACAAAGACGCTTCAGGTGTCGCTACATTTACAACTGCTGAAAGTGAAAGATATGACGCAATGCTAAGAATGGCATTTGGTTCTGTAAGTAAAGGCAGACCAATATTAAACTTATTAAGTAAACAACAAAATTTATATTCTGTTGGTGCTAGACTTAAAATATTTTTCAATGATTTTATTAGAAGAGGACAATCAATAGAAAATGTAAGTAAGTTGGTATCTCAATTTAGAGAATACTATATTAAGACTTTAGACAAAGAAATATCGGCAAGAAAAACACAAAATGCTAAAAGTAAATTTGAAGCAATGAAAAACGAAGGACTAAAATTTATGGAAAAAAATGAAGTCGGTATATATTTTGCCATTGCTAGTTATGTCACTCTACAAAGAGTAAAAGATTTCTTAATAAACAAAATGAATCAAATAAAAAGTATAGGAACATTTTTACAAAAAGACAATGGTTTCGAAGTTACAAATCCAGAAGGATATGTTGCCGTAGATAGAATGGGTAACGCTGTAAAACTAGTTGACAGATTAGAATTTTCAACTGCTAACTTTAATATTTCTAAGAACTGGATAAAAGGATAAAATGGCAAACTGGAGAAAAGATTTACAAAACTATGGTCCTTTTGGGCATGATAGAACAGTTTTTGAAGTTCAAATGATTGCCGACAAAGACGGTAATATTATTAACACATTTGGTGGAGCTGCAAACGTTAATATTGCAGCTGGTTTAGTTGATGGATATTCTGGAGTTCACAAATATGGTGCAGTTTATGGAACTGCTGTAGGAACAATGTCAACAGTATGGACAAGGGCAGATACAACAGCAAATGCTTTATATGATTGGACATATTCAGCAGGTACAATTACAGTAGAATCTACATCTGGTTCAGATACAACAGATGTAACTATTTCAGGTTTAGATGATAATTATGCTGAAGTTACAGAAACATTGACATTGACAGGCACATCACCTGTTTCAGGTACACAAACTTTCTCCAGAGTTAATCGTGCTTTTATGGCAGGTACATCAACCAATGTTGGTAAAATTCATGTTAAAAGAGGTTCAACAATTGTAACAGAAATTGCAGCTGATTATGGACAAACACTACAATGTATCTATACAATACCTGCAGGTAAAACAGGTTACTTAATGAATTTAAGTGCTAGTGCTTCTAAAAATCAAACTGTTGATTTATTTTTATTTCAAAGACCTTTTGGTGGTGCATTTAGAGTATCGTCAACATTATCTTTATATCAAAGTAATGAAGTATTAGAATTTCCTGTGCCATTAAAATTAACAGAAAAAACTGATATTGATTTAAGAACAAAAGGTTCTTCTAACGCAACAGTATCAGCAGACTTTACAATAGTATTGGTGGATAACGAATAATGAAAACATTTAGAACATATATTAAAGAGGCACAACAAAGACGAATAGTTATGTTAGGTGGTCCTGGTTCAGGTAAATCAACATACACTAAGTTTTTAATGGACAGATATGGCGTACCTCACATATATCCAGGTGGCATGTTAAGAAAAGAAGTTGAGAAAAATACAGAAATAGGAAAACAGATTAAAGATTTAATTACAAAGGGTAAGTTTGCACCTAGTGAAATGGTTTTAAAACTTATTAAAGACAGAATTGCAGAAAGTCCAGACGGATATGTATTAGACGGATGGCCTAGATATATGAAACAAGTAAGAGAAATGGAACGAGAAAATATCGGACATGATGTTGCTGTGTTTTTAGATGTAAGTAAAGAAGAAGTAATGAAACGATTACTTGCAAGAGGTAGAGTTGATGATACCGAAGAAGTTATCAACGATAGAATTAAACTATACAAACAGGAAACTGGACCTGTTGTAGAATACTTTAGAAATAAACCTGGTTTTATAAGTGTTAAGGCCGAGGGTGATACACCAGAAAACATTAGTAAAAAAATTATTAGAGAAATAGAAAATGAAAAGCTTTAAACAATTTAAACAGATATACGAGTCTATTATAGACATACCAAGAAAAACGTATGCAAAGGCAGTGTTTGATAAACCAGATACGCCTAATCCAGAGTTAAAAGCTTCAGTTAAAAAACAAGTATTAGACGGAATTAAGTCATTTGAAAAATTTGGAAAAGTAGTTAAGTATGGTCTTATTGGATCAATACTAACAAAACAATATAGAGGTGACGCTGACCTTGATGTTAATATTTTATTTGATATACCTGGTTCAAAAGAAGAACAGGAAAAGATACATGAAAAAATAAAAGAACATCAATATGAAATAAATGGTAAAACAATACCAGGCAGTGAACATCCTATAAACTATTTTTCTATCATAGATCCTGCTATATTTGATAAGGCAAATAAGATGGCAGATGGTATTTTTGATATCGATAAGAACAAATGGATCAAAAAACCAGAACCAGGCAAGTTTGAACCTGAAAAATATATGGCGGATTTTCAGAAACGAGTATCTGAAATAGATGTTGTTAAGGGTGAATTGGCAAGAGACATGATTGATTATGAGGAACTAAAAGAACTAGGTAAAGACGATATTGAAAACTTAGAAGGATTAGTTTCTAAAAAGTTATCCGAAATTAAAGATTCCATTAACACATTAGTTGATATTGGTGCTAAAACTGTTACAGATCGCAAAGACGCTTTCTTAGCAGATATGTCACCAGACGAAGTAAGAAAATTTGGAGTAAAAAACCGACTTCCTAAAAACGTGATTTATAAGATGTTAGAAAAGTATCATTATCTCAAATTCTTTAAAACTTTGGAAGAAATTATGTCGGATGGTAAAATAACACCAGATGAACTTAAATCGTTATCTAAGATTAAAGAAGCCAAAGGTAGACATATAGCGTTTACCTTTGGCCGATTTAATCCACCTACAATAGGACATGGAAAATTATTAGAAAAATTATTTACAGTTAGAGCAGACAATCACTTTATATTTTTAAGTAGATCGGAAGACTCAGATAAGAACCCATTATCATTTAGAGAGAAGTCAAAAGTTATGAAACAAATGTTTCCTAGATATGCTTCAAACATAATAGTAAGTGGTTCAAATAGAGTATTTGATATAGTCACTGATCTTTATAATAAAGGTGCTACAGAATTATCAATGGTTGTTGGTTCAGATAGAGTAAGAGAATTTGACACCACTATTAAAAAATATAATGGTGTAAAAAGCAGACATGGTTATTATAACTTTGATAACATTAATATAGTTTCTGCTGGAGAAAGGGATCCAGATGCTGACGGCGCTACAGGAATGTCAGCAAGTAAAATGAGAGCAGCTGCTAAATCAAATGATTTAGTTGCATTTAAAAAAGGATTACCATCAACGTTTAGAGACGCTGAAGGTTTATTAAAAAGATTAAGACAAGGTATGAGATTGGCTGCTTCAAACGATCCAGAAATAGAAGAAGGAACATTAAAGTTTAAACCATTCATAACTGCTTCCACAAAAGAGGAGTTGGAAAATATGATTATAAGAGACAAGTATTTAACAGAGCATTTATACGATGTAGGAGATATTGTTGATGATGTTGAAAATAAAATTACAGGTGTTATCGTAAGAAGAGGAACAAACTATGTAACACTTGAAGACGTTGATAGTAAGTTGCATAAGTCATGGTTATTTAATATCATTGAATCGCCTGTTTATCCTAGAGAATTAGATGAGTCGGCAAGAAAATTAAAATACGACAAAGAAACAGATCAACCTAAAAAATATGTTGCTGGTTTATCAGATAAAGAGAAGAAGGCACATGACAGACATTTAGAAAAACAAGGCAAAAAATCTGACGATGATAAAAGTGCTTACAAACAATCGCCAGCAGATAAAGTTGCTAAAACTAAACCAAGTGTTCATACAAAGAAATTTAAACAAATGTATGGTGAACTTAAAACTGAAAAAGAACCACAAAAAAGAGGTGATGAATTTGTAGATACTGGATTGCCTGAAAGTTCAAATAAAAAGGCAGATGAGTTAGAACATGCTAAATTAATGAATAAGGCACTTAGAACTATGCCTCAATCTATTAAACAAAAAGAAATTATAAAACAAATAAATGTTGTAAGAAAAAGATTAGGATATAGACCTCTTAGTGAGTCATATGAAATAGGCCACGATTATGCAAAATACACTTCATCTATAACCCCAGGTCAAAAACATTACGACCCTAAATTTCAAGGTGGATCATACAAACCAAGTGATCCTAAAAACAATTTAATCAACGTTAATGCTGATAAAAAAGTTGACTTAAAAGATATTGAAGAATGGATAAGTGACAGTGAAACAATAGATAAATATAAAGAAAGATACGGTGAAGACTGGCAATCTAAGTTAGACGAAGTATATAATAAGATGTTTAACAAAGTTGTGGATACTAGTGAAAACAGTTATACAACAAAAGTTAAAGACGTTAAAGGTGATTTGAAAACAATGCCTGAGGAAGACTTTGAAGGTAAATATAAAAAGTCTAAATCAGAAATGAAAATAGATATAGGTGGTGATGGTGTGAAGATAAGAAGTTTTAAAGAATATGCTAATGTAAATGAGGCAATTGATTATCATTTACAAATGAATGTTCCTATTTGTGAGAACATTTTTAGACATAATTCTTCAGCATTCTTTGAGTTTTATAATAGACTTAGAGAAAAAGTTGAAAAAGAAAAAATTGAATTATCTGTTGAAGACAAAGAGTTTTTAAATACAGATATTGGAACCTTTGGATTATTTGAAGGCAATGAAGTTGCTTTAGATTGTCCAATGATTGATGAGGAAGATGAAAAAGATCCTCCAATAGGTAAACCAAAACGAGGCGGACCTAAAAAGTTTTATGTCTATGTAAAAGATGGAGATAAAGTTAAGAAGGTCACTTGGGGTGATACATCAGGATTATCAGTTAAGATGAATGATCCTGAGGCAAGAAAAAGTTTTGCTGCTAGGCACCAATGTTCTACACAAAAAGATAGAACATCGGCTGCATATTGGGCATGTAACACACCAAGATATGCTAAACAGTTAGGTTTATCTGGTGGTGGAAGTTTTTTCTGGTAAGTTATGAATAAACCATATGATGATATAGTGATTGAAGAAAACCATTTTATAAGAACTATTGACAATACTGCCGATAATTCAGAAATGGTTTGGCATAGAGATAGAGCAGACCGAAAGGTAATTGCTTTAGAAGGTGATGAATGGTATTTACAAATGGATAATGAAATGCCTCAACTTATAGAATTAAATAAACCGATACATATTAAAAAAGGTGTGTATCATAGAGTAATAAGAGGAAAACAAAAATTAAAACTAGAAATTTGGGAAAGTAACCATGACAAAATATAGAACAAGTTGGCAACAAATAATGGAAAGTATGAACGAAAGTCAAACCGTTTTCGTTGCAAGATGGACATCTAAACAAGATGGTAAAAGATATGCGTCTCCTTTTAAAACAAAACCAGACGCTGAAAAAAGAGCAAAAGAATTAAAATCACAAGGTAACAGAAATATATCTGTAACGCAAGACACTTTAAGACCACACATTAAATGGAAAAAAGATGGGTCTGCTGATATAAAAGGAATGCAAGAAGAAGTATTAGATGAGGCAGTTTCAAAACAAAAACTAGACACATTAAAAAGGTCTTGGGCGTCTATTAAAAAAATGACACCTTCAAAGATTAATGACTTGAAAAAGTTTTTAGAAAAACAATCGTCAGACGTTTTATTACAATTAAGTCAATATGGTATTAACTTTGTTTCTCACATGGCAACATCTGTATTGAAAAAAAGAAAACCTGGATCAATGGCACATGCTGGTTCTCACAAAACATATGATTTAAAAATGAGTGAGGCAGTAACACCAGAGAAAAATCCAGAAGCAAAATTTAAAGATGCTAGAGACGATATTGCAAAGTCACAACAAGAATTAGATAAGTTAGACAAATCTAATCCTGACAATAGACAACAAGTTGAACTAGGTCAAAAAGAAATTGAAGTTCAAAAATTAAAACTTAAACAAGATATAAGTAAAGAAAAAGAAAAAGAAAAACAATTAACTCGTTCCGAACAATTCATAGAACAGATCGAAGGTTTAAAAAAGAAAGCTGAAAAATCTGGTATGCCATATTCAATATTAAAACAAGTTTATAATAGAGGAATGGCCGCATGGAAAGGTGGTCATAGACCAGGAACAACACCTCAACAGTGGGCATTCGCAAGGGTGAACAGCTTTATAACTAAGTCAAGTGGAACTTGGGGTAAGGCAGATTCAGATTTGGCTGATAAAGTAAGAGGAAGTAAAGATTAGGAGAAAACAATGGATAAAAAATATTTTGAAACTAAAACAGGCAGCTTAGAAGATGTATCCACAAAGATCGCTAAAGAGCAGCCATCAATAACAAAACCAGAAGTAAATGTAAAATTAACAACAGAAAAAAATTACTTAGGAAATAAACCAGGTTCACTTTCAGACATTGCTGCTAAGATTGTAAGTGAAGCAGTTGATCCAGTAAACAAAGACGCTGTTAAAAAAGATTTTGCAGATAGGAAAGATAAAGACCTTGATAACGATGGTGATTCAGATTCATCAGACGAATACTTACATAAAAAAAGACAGGCAATTTCTAAAAGTATGAAAGAAAGTAAAGCTGATTTTCTTCGTTTAAACTTTGCAAATAATCAAACTGTTAAAAAAGCAGAAAAATGGTTGTATAATAATATGGGTCATTCTAATCCAGGATATACAAGTATAGTTGCTGATAAAAATTCTATTGAGTTTAAAGATATGAATGATGCTGATAGTGTTATGACAAAACTCAAAAGAGCAGGATTCAATTTTAAAGTAGATATGAGAGAAAGCAAAGCATACATGTTATCTTATGGTAAAAAAGGTGAAAAGGCAAAATTCTTTTATGGCAACAGTTTATCAGATATTCAAAAGAAAGCACATGAATTAAGAAAACAAGGTATCGTTGTTGATAAAATGGGTAGAACTGAACCAACTCATAAGTTAAGACAAACTATTGAGTCAGTAAATCCAGACGATGCTGGTGAAAAAATAAATGATAAGAAAAAAGAACTTGCTAAGAGTGGTGAGAAGTCTGTTATCAAACCTTTACAAGAATTAGAAAAAGAGTGTCCTCAATGTCAAGGCAAAGGATGTGATCATTGCGATGACAAAGGAACTCATACTGTTAAAGAAAATAAAAAGACATTCAAAGAGATTCGAATACAGGCTGGTGAGGGTTCAAAAACTGATACAGGCAAAAAAACTGCTGTAATAGATACTGAACCATCAACAAAACCAATATAAAAAGTGCGTCAGAATAGCGCTTGACAACCACGCTCATATATGATAGTATATGAGTATGAAAACAAACACTATGAATAAAATAATATATTGTGACATGGATGGTGTTCTTGCAGACTTTAAAAAAGGTGCTGAAAGAGCAACTAAAATGTCAATCAAACAATGGATGAATATCCCTTCTTCAAAAGAGAAGTGGAGACCTATTATAGAAATGCCTAATTTCTGGTCTTCTCTTCCTTGGATGCCAGGAGGGCAAAGATTATGGAGTTATATCTCTAAATTTAATCCACACATACTAAGTGCATATGTTGAGGAAGAATTTGACCCTAACTGTATACCAGGCAAAAGAGAATGGTTAAGAAAAAATACAGGATTGTCAACTCCTCAAAGAGTTAATTTAGTTAAAAGAAAAGAAAAAAAACTATTTTCTAAAAAAAATGCCATCTTAATAGACGATTATCAAAAAAATGTTGATGAATTTACTAGATCAGGTGGTATCGGAATACATCATACAGACACATCAAAAACAATCTCCCAACTCAAAAGACTAGGTTTTTAATCTTATAAATAGTCTAGTGTAAAACACGGTATAAATTTATATCAAAAATTGAGTACCTTTAACTAAGGGAGAGAATAATATGTCAAGTTGGGGAAAAACAGACGCTGCTGGATCAGCACCTTTATGGGCTACAGCACAGGTAAATCTAGCGCCAACAAGTACGAATGCTTCGGACTTGTTTGAGAATAATACGCTTCCATTACCATATTTTAGTGATATGGTAGTAGCACTATTTAACTACACTTCAAGTGAAGTGCCAAGTGGTGCTCACCAAGGATGGGTTTTATCTAAAACGTTTACAGGTGGTCGTTCAGGCAGATCACACCATGAGACACTTGTTGCATTAACAAGTAATACATAATAAAAATTAATAGGGGTCGCTTTGGCGGCCCTTATATATATTAACAACGTGATGTAGGAAAATACCTACAATAGCATTCCCGAAAGGGTTTATAGGAGAATAAAAATGGCAGATAAAAAAATAACACAATTAACGGACTTAGGTGATTCACTGGCATCCGTAGATTTATTTCATGTAGTGGATGATCCATCAGGAACACCAATCAATAAAAAAATTGCAGCTGAAGATGTTTTCAATAACATTCCTAGTTACTTAGGATTAGCACAAACTAGTCAAACATTAACTATGGATAGTTCATCACAGGTTGCAGATGTAACTTCGGCAATAACTGAACTTAACGCTGCTTCGGCACCAGGAACAGTTACACTTGCTGACGGAACTAATGGGCAAATTAAAACTATTCTAATTACAACTGGATCAAATGCAGTAACAATAACACCATCTAATTTATCAGGACATACTTCGGTAGTTCTAAATGCTTTAGGTCAGTCTGTTACATTAATGTTCAAGTCTTCAAACTGGAACATTGTTGCTGGGCATGATTACACAACAGTATAATTATAGGAATTAATTATGATAGATAAAGCAAAACTTGAAAGTGAAAAGGCAACTTTAGAAAAAGATTATTCTGAATTGTCTAATAAAATTGCTGCTTTTGAAAAATCTTTGTTCAGTATGAAAAACAATTTACATGCTGTTCATGGTGCAATTCAACAAGTAGATAAATTTTTAAAAAATATTGATGATGAACAAAAAGTATTATTACAGGAGGGAGAACCTAGTGGCGAAAAACAAGACTACAAACTCACATACAGTTTCGAAGGATAATTTTTTATCTGATCTTGCTGATAATACACCAAATGATAAACAATTTGAGGGAATGCAATTAGAAAATAATTCTGAAGATTATGAATTGCAAGAAGTTGAAGAAGATTTATCAGGTGGTATAACATTTAAGTATTTAAAAAAAGAAGTAACGGAGAAAAAGAAATGAAAACTTTTAGACAACACATTAAAGAAGGTGGACAAATGGGTGTTGGAACAACTTCACACCATGACTCAGTAGAGAATGGTAGTGTAGGAGTTCATAACATACATGAACCTGCTATAATGCAAAGAGTGAACGCTTTTGTTGGTGCTGTTGCTGATAGAGAATATATTAAACCCGAAGGCGCTCTTGCTGATTTAGAAGAAAAATTAGGAAGACTTGGAATCGGTTTTAAATCACCTATCAACATAGTAGGCAAAAACGGAAACTTTAAAACTGAATTGACACAACACGGCGGACGTTTCGGTAAAGATACTGACGGCTCTGATATTAATGATGATGGTATAACACATAGAACAGGTAAAGCATTAACATTAAAAGGAAAATATGAGACGTTAGAGAACGGCGCTGTAAGAGTATATGCAGAGCTTGGCTAATGTTTACACAGATAACGAGTAAAAATTGGCTGTTTTATGCCATAAAAAACTATAATATTCCTAATCTGGATACAGAGCAGGAATTTTATGAAGATATAAAACGATTTAAGTATATTAAACGTTTATTTCGAAAGTTTAAGTCAACAGGTGAATTAAAAACAAGACTTATACTTAATCATATAATAGTTTTAAATAATGTATTTGGTAATGAGGCAGCTTCAACATTGTTGCTGTTTAAAATAGAAAGAGAGTTTTGGCCTATATTAAAAACTTTTTTAGTATTTTTAAACAATATAAAAGATGAGGAGTTACCATTAGTGAAAACTAACAAGACTCTGTTATTAAGTTTGGAGAAAATATAATGGGAAGAGCAATAGACCTTTTAATTACATATAGAGTTATTAAGTTATTAGTAACTCCATGGGAAAAACATGACGCTTATAAGTTAGGTATTATTGATGACAAAGGTAAAGTATTAAGAAAGGCAAGAACACTAAAGACTAGTGAGGAAAAGAAATCTTATACTTTATTACATAGATTTGTTTTTAATTTAAAAAGACTTATAGGTATAGTGCCTGGTGGAAAATCAAAACTAGGATCATACGCTGCCGCTTTGGGATTATTATTAAAAGAAGAAAAAGAAATAAATTCTATTGAGTTAGAAAAAGATTTATATAATCATTTAAGACAAAATAATTTAATATCACTAGGTGATCAATTAAATGAAACTGTTGGTTATGATTATTTACCTAAATCTAAGTTTTTAATGATTGATGAATTGAGAGATTTAGAAGATAATGTTATTGCTGAAGTTGGTGATGTTGTTGAAAACATAGTAGATCAAAAACCAATCGACAAATACTTTGGCGTAAATTTATATAAAGTTATAAATGAAGATACGCAAAAGACAATTGTTGTATCGGAAGATAACATAGAGAGGATAAAATTCTAATGAAATCATTTAAAAACTGGTTTGAAGCTTGTTGGGATGGATACAAACAAGTTGGTATGAAGAAAAAAGGTGACAAGATGGTGCCAGATTGTGTACCTGAAGAAGCACCAGCAAACTCAGTTGGTTCTGGTAATATTGCAGGAGTAGGTGTTGGTCCTGATGGAGAACCAGGTGTTATGCCTGGCGCTGCTAATGTGTATAAGAAAAAGAACAAAGATGAATTTAAAAAAAGAATAACACACTTTCTAACTAAATTTAAAACTGTAAAAGAAGATAACGATACAAAAGTTTTAGAGATAGCACAACAGATACAAGACGATGAGAAAGTCTATTCAAAACAAATAGAACCTATTTTAAAAAATCTAAGTAGAAAAAAAGTTAAAGACGAATATAACGAAGAAGAAGCAACAAAATTATTTAGATATGTTGTTGATAATAAAGTAAGAGAAGTTGCTAAAAGTGCCAATATGAATAGTAGAATGATTCCTGGCACAGTAAGAAATGAAGTTGCAACAAAATTACTTTCAACATACAGTAAAAAAATAGATGAATATGTTGACACATATAGCCCAATGGCATCTATGGGATCGCAAGGGCAATTTCACCCTACTGGAAGAAGACGAGTAGTGGTAAATGCAGAAAACGAAAAAAACAAAAAGGACTAACTATGGAACTATTAATAGCTTTGGCAATGAAATTTTGGCAATGGTCATTGTTGATACTACTTGTAATAGTAGGGTTTGTTATAAACTTATTAGATAAAAAGAAAGTTAATATAAAATTTTCTTATGAAGAATTACCACACTTACAACCAGTAAAGATTTCCACAAAAGGAAAAGGATTCTGGAAAGGTATAATTTTATGGTTAACTTCAACAAGAAATTGGGTTATTACTAAAGATTGGAAATACAAATTAAATGAAGTTAATTATGTAATACCAGCAGGTTTTCAATTTGATGGTGCAAGTATACCTAAGTTTTTGAGAACATTTTTTTCACCTGTCGGTGTATTACTAATAGGTGGTCTAGTGCATGATTACATGTACAAATACACTGCTTGCAAACCAGCAAGTAAAAAGAACGCATTGTTAATAGTAAATCAAAAGAAGGCAGATCAAATCTTTAGAGATATTAATATTGCTGTAAACGGATTTTATCTTATGAATTACTTAGCATACTGGTCATTAAGACTAGGCGGCTTTGTTGCGTGGAATGGTCATAGAAAAAGAAACGCTAAAATAGGAGACTAATATGTTTTTAACATTAGGATTAATTATAGGATTTGTACTAGGTTGGTATGTAAACGAGAAGTTTGAAGACTTAGTTGAAATATCTAGTAAACTGAAATTTTGGAAAAAATAAATGAGATTAATATTCATAGGCATTATCATCACGTCATTACTTGGTGCTGGTGCCTATGTTTTGAAGTTACAAAAAGATAATGTAATTTTGAAAGAGAACGCAGTTAAATTAGAGTCTGCTATTAGTGAACAAAAAACTTTAATAGAAAATCAGAAAAAAGATTTTGAAGAAATATTAGACGCTAACAATAAGATGAATAAGTTAGTTAATGCTCTGAAAAAAGATTTAGATGATTTAGATAAAAGATTTAATAAAAAAAATAGAGACGTTGGCAAATTAGCTATTGCTAAAACAAAATCTATTGAACGAATAACAAACGGTGCGTCAGCACTTGCTATACGATGTGTTGAGATCGCAAGTGGATCACCTCTAACTGAGGAAGAAAAAAATGCTACGAAGAAGTCAGAAATTAATTCAGAATGTCCTTCTATTGCTAACCCTAACTATATTCCTTACTAGTTGTAGCGGAGTAAAACAGTTAAGCATATTCAAAGAAGAAGTACCAAGGGCAAAACTTAATATAGAAAAACCCACACCATTAGAATTAGAAAACTTAAAATGGATTATTATAACATCTGAAAATGCCGAAGAAGTATTTAAGAAGTTAGAAGAACAAGGCATTGATCCTGTATTGTGGGGATTAACAGATAAAGACTTTGAACTATTAGCAAAAAACTTTGCTCAAATAAGAAATCAATTAAAAATTACAAACGACTTACTAGATAAGTATAAAGAATATTACGAAGAAGAAGAAGGCGCATAATGGAATTATTTTTTGATATATTAGTTAAGTTTGGATTGCCTGTAGCAGCCGCAAGTGTTATGGGAATGTTCATCTATATAATTTTAAAATACATTTTAGGTGGTGTAGTTGGATCAGTAAAAGGATTGCACGGCATAATTATGGGTTTAGAAAATAGAGTTGAGACCATGAACAATGATCTAATACACATTGATACATTAATTTCTGCTGCCTTACATTTAAGACCAGACTTAGATAGAATTGCCAGATCAGATGGTAAGAATGACGCTAGGAAAGATTAATGAACATATTACAAATACTTGAACAATATGGATTTGCAACTGTGGCCGCTATTGCCATGGGTTGGTTTATCTGGTTCATCTATACATACATCACACAGGAAATTACATCTAAGTTGGCAGAGGCAAATAAGGCACTTATTGTTCTCCTAGACAAAATTAGACGATTAGATAACGATTTAATACGAGTAAAGACTAAATTGAACACTGTATTAACCCTCCGAGAAGAAGAAAAACGAAACAAAAAGAGTAAGTAATATAAATATAAGTATGAAAACATCAATGAAAAAATTGATGTTAGTAGTGGCACTTATATTATTCACATCGATTACATCAATTCTAGCATCAGAATTAGTACATAATTTTAAGAATCCTGCCTTTAGTGGAAATGGATATTCTTCACATGTATTGTCTATCAATCAACTTGAAGTACAAAGAGAGAAACAAGTTATTGATGATAGAAAATCAGCAGAAGCAGCTGCTGAAAGAGAAGAAAAAAACAAGACGGTAAATAAATTTATCGCCAATGTTGAAAGTAGAATTTATGCCAACTTGTCAAAACAATTAGTTGACAATATGTTTGGTGAAAGTTGTGATAGTAGTACCACAACTTGTCCTACATCTGGTAATGCAGATATAGAAGGTGCTCAAATTTATTGGGTAAAAGATACTACAACTGAAATAATTACATTAACAATTACAGCTGATGATGGAACAGTTACAACTATGGCAGTTCCAATAGGTGATTTTCAATTTTAGGATATTATAATGTTTAAGATAATAATGGTTTTGATATTAGGGATAGTTTTGACTGGATGTCAAACAGGTAAAGAAGTTGAATTGTATAAAGGACCATCTATACAAGTATCAACTACTAAACAAAAGTTGAAGGCATTACCTGATTTAGATGGACAACCTATTATAACAATAGCTGTTTACAGATTTACAGACCAAACAGGTCAAAGAAAACCTAGTACAAAGTTTTCACAATTATCAACTGCCGTTACTCAAGGTGGTAGTATGTTTCTTGTGGATGCTTTAAAATCAGTTTCAGGTGGAGATTGGTTTCAAGTATTAGAAAGAGAAGGATTGGATAATCTAATTAAAGAAAGACAGTTAATTAGATCAACTAGAACAGAATATGATGGTGAACAACAGGTTGGAAATATTTTAAAACCTTTAGTGTTTGCTGGACTTATAATGGAAGGATCCGTTATAGGTTATGATAGTAATATACAATCAGGTGGACAAGGTGCAAGATACTTAGGTATTGGTTTAAGTGAACAGTATAGAGTAGATCAAGTAACAGTATCTATAAGACTTGTATCAGTTCAATCAGGTGAAATATTATTAACATCAAATGTGACTAAAACTATTGCTAGTCACTCAAAAGGTGGTGATGTATTCACATTCTTAGATATGAATACAAAGGCGATAGAAATAGAACGAGGCGTTGCTGCTAATGAACCAGTAACATACGCAGTAAGAAACGCAATAGAATTTGCCGTGCTAGACATAGTTATGTGTGGTAAAGAAAAAGGATACTGGAAGTTTAAAAAAGAAAAAGAAAAAGGATTACACGAAAATGAAAACAATAATTAGTGTTGTTATGTTCTTATTGATGTCAACTATGTTATGTGCTAACGACATATATGTCACTCAATCAGGTGCAAACCTTGATTTAGACATAACGCAAGATGGATCAAACAACACAGTTGGTAGTTCGCAAACAGCTTCTGCTTCAAGTGGTGCCACTACTGTATTAGATATTGACCAGGTTGGTAACTCCAATATAATTACATATCAAATTAACGGTGCTACATATACAGGTACTATTAACTTAACAGGCAACTCTAATGATGTTGACTTAAATTGTGATAGCACAGGTAACAACAGTTCATGTGGAACTGTAACTGCTTCTATTACAATGACAGGAAATTCAAGTGATATAGACCTTGATATAGGGGAAACTAGTGACGCTTCAAACTCAACTGTATCTATAACTGGACAATCTGGTTCAGATTCAAACACTATAGCTGCAACAGTTGACGGAACAAGTGCTATTTTAACTTTATCAGTTAATGGTGATACAAACAACTATTTAATTGATATTGACGGTGATGGTGATGTTAATGGTCATACATTGATACATACACACACTGGTTCAATTGCTGACGTTGATATTGTACAATCAGGTGTTAATGACAATATGATCACTTTAACAACAAGTGGAGATAATGCTGATATTGATATATCGCAGACTGACTAATATGGACTACGGAACAATAAACTTACTGTTATTTACAGGACTTATAGTATATGCATGTTTGGAAGTATATCGTTGGTTTAATAATAATTTCTAATACTGCTATTGCCTCTATTGGAGAAGTAACATTACACACAGGTGTTGCTACTATTGATAGACAAGATGGTGACAAGGGTATTGAGGTAAAGAAAGAACTTGACGTTTTTTCTTATGATACTCTTAAAACTGGCAAAGGCAAAGTTGGTATAGAATTTATTGATGAAACTAGAGTCGATGTTACCGAGCATAGTAAACTATTGATTGATGAATTTGTTTATGACCCTAATACAAAAACAGGTAAGTTATCACTAAAGGCAAAACTAGGCACAGTAAGATATGCTTCAGGACAGATTGCTAAAAACTCAAAACAAAATGTAAAGATCACTACCCCCACAGCTACAATTGCTGTAAGGGGTACTGATTTTGCTATGACTATTGATGAGTTAGGTGGATCAACAATTGTATTGTTACCTAGTTGCAACAGTGAAGGATTTTGTTATGTAGGAGAAATTGAAGTACAAACAGACGCAGGATTTGTAATTATGAATCAGGCATTTCAAGCAACATCTGTAACTTCCTCTGAAACAAAACCTCTAAAACCTGTAAAGTTAGATTTAGAATTAGATATGATTAACAACTTATTAATCATAACACCACCTAAAAAATTAGAAGACGCAATTGAAGAACAAAAAATAAAATCAGTTGCCAATGCATTAGATTTAGATTTTTTAAAGTTTGATGAATTAGAAATAGATATGTTAGAAGTTGAAGAGGATGAATATGCTTCTGCTTTAGATGTGAATTTTTTAGACCAAGATTTTTTAGTTGATATATTAGAACAACTAAACAGACAACTTGCCTTACAAATGAGAAATGAATTTGATAAAAAGAAAGATAAGAAAAAAACAGGTAAAGATGAGTTTGGAGTTATACTTCTAATAGAAGAACCTCAATGGGTGTGGATGAGATCAGACGCAGGTGGTAATAATATAGTTTTAAGATTAGACCAAGAATATGGATACAACATAAACGTAACGCAAGGTGACAGTGAAATTATAGATTATGAATTAGGTGACAGTCCAACAAATCAAATAAGAATATATCAGAATCAATAATGTATAAATTTTTAAAAAGATTTACAATTTTTCTATTCATATGGATGGTGTTTTTTTCTATTGTAGATAAGTTAAAAGCCGATGACCTATTAATTTATTATTCAAGTAATGAAAGCTCTCAATACTCAAATTTAAAAAGTGAGTTTGAAGATTTAGGTTTTACTGTGACAGGTAGTACAAGTGGCACAGTGAGTTCAAGTGCTCTGTCAGGCAAAGAACTTGTAATTGATATTGCAGGAACTTCAAACTGTGGTAGTACTTGTAAAACAAACTATGAAAGTTTTATTGGCGCCGGTGGCCATGTTATTATTCTAGCACCTAACGGAGCAACAAACAGAATAGGTAACATTGAATCGTTGATTGAAAGTAAATTAAGTGTAGGAAGTATGTCAATAGCAGGAGGGTGTAATACCTGTTATGGTTCATATGCAGTGGGCAATTACGCTTCAAGCACAACAAGTGAGAACACATTGCCAGGACCTGACAAACTGTTTACAGCAAGTGGCGGTACAGCAATGGCTAAAAACAGTACAACCAGCAGTTGGAACAGTTGGTATACTTGGGACTATGGTTCTAATGGTGGAACAATTACAGTTTCATTTGGTTATGGACAATTATTATCAACACATACCTATAGTGCTAATATGGTAGACTTCCTAACTCGTGCAATGACAGAATCAGGATTAATCTCACAAACACCTGTCTCTGGTATAACTTCAAATCAAACAACAGAATTTAATACATTTAGAAATAAATCTGTAAGTGGTAATCAAATTTATATTACACAGACTGGAGATAATAATACATTAAACATAGTACAAGACGGTGACGACAACTTAATTATTGGTACAGACTTAACATCATCTGCTGTAATAAATGGTGATAACAATGCTTTGGATTTAGACCAAATTGGTAATGATAATGTTTTAGGTTTAGATATAACAGGTTCATCAAACAATGTGGCAGTCACACAAAACCAAGACCAAAGAGCAAAATTAA
>Ga0213865_10000174_pt1 | contig 42855 bp, 38 predicted proteins | sample PICome_6_FD_160100 | JGI IMG/M metagenome (GOLD analysis project Ga0213865, IMG submission 160100) | Coastal seawater microbial communities near Pivers Island, North Carolina, United States - PICO282 | ecosystem: Environmental > Aquatic > Marine > Coastal | place: USA: North Carolina...
AAGCAGGTGTTGAACCCTACGTTATTCGTCGGCCATAAAGGTGAGTGTCATGATTACATTGTCGCAATTAACGCAACTACTAGGCTGGGCTGCCGTCATTAATATTGCCTACCTATTGGTAGCTACACTGGTTGTCGTATTTATGAATGGAGCCATCACCTCCATTCATAGCAAAGCTTTCAACGTGAAAAAAGAAGAATTGAATTCAAAATATTTTGATTTTTTGGGCAATTACAAAATTGCATCACTGGTTTTTTTTGTGGCGCCCTACCTCGCCTTAAAAATCATGGGGCAGTAACTATTTCAAGTGTTCGGCGTTACCCGATAGATTGAAAGCCCGTGTTAATTACACTTTGCTAAAGGTTAATTGTGTTGATCAAAACAGCCGATTTTCCAGCCCGCCAACTGGATCAGTTTCGCGGCTATCAAAGACGCTTATTTTAAATTCTGCAAGCCATGGCGGCTGGACTCACCGAAGCAGAGACGGAAAAACACGTCACTCATGAGCGTGTGAAGCGCTACAGGGCAGCCGGCGCTGACTCTTTTTTCCACCTCCCCATTGCACTGTTTGGCGATTGGACTGTAGGGCAGTTTTAATCTAAGCGCCAAGCTCTTGCGGCAGCGCCTTTGTTTTCAGGTTATCTGAAAGCATGTCGGCATATCCCGCATGAATTGCGGGCTCACTGAATTTTATAAAAAACCGGCTCAACCGCTGGCAATGTACTGGGTTATTTTACGAGCAAGAAGGCGGTAAGAACTGGCAGCCGATCAGCAAACCAAGCAGCTTGCTTGAGCGTTTCCTCCGTGGTAAAACAGAATCAGCGAACAACTGCCAACTCCAGTGTGCGTGATATTTTTTAATTAAACAGGCGTGGTTATGGGTTACTGGTACTTAACAATAGCAATTGGCGCTGAAGTGTTGGCAACACTTGCCCTCAAAGCCTCTGACGGTTTTTCTCATGCGACATCGAGCGTTATTTGTGTAGTGGGTTATGCCGCAGCCTTTTATTTTCTGTCTTTGGTTCTTAAAACTATTCCCGTAGGTATCGCTTATGCTATTTGGGCAGGCATGGGCATTGTCTTAATTGCCTCCATCAGCGCAGTGGTTTATCAACAGATACCCGACTTACCAGCGATCATTGGCATGGGCTTAATTTTAACCGGTGTGTTGGTGATTAATGTTTTCTCAAAAACAGTGGTTCATTAAAAACAGCACACGCCACTCCCTCGCGCTCAAGATCGCCGTGTGAGTGATGGCTGGGTGTGGCGAAACGAATAAAGTGCGCACTCAGCAGTTGAAAAATAAGCTCGGACATCAATCGCTTAAAATCGACTAGGTCTACCATGAGCACGAGCACCGTCATCAAGCAAAATATCGGCGCTAACCGATTGAATACGTTAACCCTATAAACGTTAACCCTATAAAAGTAAGGGCAGCTTATGAAACTTATCCTCTTAACACTGTGCACGTTACTGCTAACCATGGGCTGCACCGACAAAAGTAAGTCACCGCCCGTATCCCAAGCGCCGTCTACAAACGCTGCCACCGCAGATACGGTTTACTTAAACGGTACAATCATCACCGTCAATGACGACCAACCTTCAGCGCAAGCCGTAGCCATTAAAAACGGAAAGATCATTTACGTGGGTGATGACAGTGGTGCGAAGCGCTTTGTAGGCCCTGCTACCGAACAGGTAGACCTTGACAATCGCACCATGGTGCCGGGTTTTGTTGATGCACATGGCCATGTTGTTAGTGCCGGTATACAGGCAGCCAGCGCCAACCTATTGCCACTGCCCGACGGCCCAGTCAATAGCTTTGCTGAACTGCTCGATACACTTAAAGCATGGCAAACCAGCGACACAGGCAAAAAATTCATTGCCAATACGGGCTGGATATTGGGCTTTGGCTTTGATGATTCGCAGCTAAAGGAGCAGGTATTTCCAACCGCCAATGAATTAGATAGCGTGAGCACCGAGAGGCCCGTATTGATTATTCATCAGTCTGCTCACTTTGGCGTATTTAACAAAAAAGCGCTCGCCATAGCGGGCATAGACGATTGCCAAAAAATAATTCCTGGCGGAAAAATTCGCTGCCAGCCCGATGGAAAGACGCCCAATGGAGTACTAGAAGAAAATGCATTTTTTGCTGCGCTAGGTTCTTTTCAATCGGGTATTGACGATGACTACAACATTGAACTTTTTAATCAGGGCATGCAAAGTTTTGCTCGTTTTGGTTACACAACTGCGCAAGAAGGTAGAGCATTCGACTCAACGGTAATGGTTGCCGCGGCTCGAGCAAGCCTTGGCCCGCTACCGATAGACGTTGCGTTATATGTTGACTACACCGCTAAAAACAAACTCCCCGATTCGCCCTACTACACAGGCAATGGTTACCAAGGCATTGGCTATGACAACGGTTTGCGCATAGCGGGGCTTAAATTAACCCTCGATGGCTCACCGCAAGGTAAAACGGCTTGGCTGACACAACCTTATCACGTGCCTCCCGAGGGCGAATCAAACGACTATGCGGGTTATCCCGCCATGAGCGTTGAGCAGGTAGACGCCGAAATTATGGATGCCTTTAAAAACAACCGGCAAATTCTTGCGCACTGTAACGGTGATGCGGCCATTGACCTCTATATAAAAGCGATAGACAAAGCCAGTCAACAATACGGTACTGGCGATCGCAGGGTCGTGTTGATTCACGGCCAAACGTTGCGTAAAGATCAAATTGTCCAGTTAAAAGCGCTAAATATTATTCCTTCGTTGTTTCCTATGCATACCTTTTACTGGGGCGAATGGCATAAGACGTCAGTGCTAGGCCCTGAAAGAGCCGCCTATATCTCACCCACACGCGATGTACTGGATGCTGGCTTAATTTTCACTTCACACCACGATGCACCCGTTGCACTCCCCGATTCTATGCGTGTTTTGTCGGCTACCGTCACGCGAGTCACCCGCACCGGTGAAGTGCTTGGGCCCGACCAAAGAGTGACACCTTATGAGGGTTTAAAGGCCATTACGATTTGGCCTGCTTATCAGCACTTTGAAGAAAATCAGAAGGGCTCGATTGAAGTGGGAAAGCAAGCCGACTTGGTTATCTTATCGGCCAACCCGCTTACAGTAGATCCGCTAACTATTGCTGATATAAAAATACTAGAAACCATTAATAATGGCCAAACCGTCTTTAAACTCAAAGCCCCCAATGATGCGCCGGCGGTAGTAGGCTCAGATCAAGATGTGCATGGGTGTATTGGTTCGGCCGGCTATCAATGGTGCAAAAAACTAGCGCAATGCGTGCGCCCGTGGGAGCTTGCAAAAATGCAAGGCCAAGAAAACGGCCCTGAGGCCTTAGCAGAGTTTTGTGGGTAGTGACAATTTGGGCGTTGCGAAACTTCATACGTAGAGCAACTCTGTGGTTGGAGACACTGGGCCAGAGGTAGCTTTTTCATGAGGGAACTGGCAGCAGGTGCGCCTGGTTATATTGGTGCTCCTCATACTGCGTCTACTCATACCACATCAAGGCCAACGCCACACCTGACTAACTATTGCATCACACTTACAGTCAGTGCATCCCCATCCCCGTCAGCTCACCATACATGTTCGCAACTCCGTGTAGTAGCGGGTTACTACATTTGAACCATTAAGCTTGTTATCCCAACCTAAGCATAACGAGCAGAACCCCTCACCACTGCTCAATTGTTCAACGACACGATGCTCAAGTCATTGCAACAATGATGAGGCTCATACGGCATGGATTAAATATCATCATCGCATGCTGGGTTATTGACAAAAGTAAAAAGCAACATGGTTTGATAAATGTTTGAAAAGCGTGTAATTTTATTTTTTTCAAGATACAGCATCAGAAGATGTAGCGTGTTTAGAATAGCGACAGCTGTCAATGAATACACTATTAGATTTGAATTTTCCCATAGCCAAGGGGTGACACATGAAATGCACAAACACTCATACACATACAGAGCACACACATGGACCGGGGTGCGGTCACACTGCCATCCGCCACAATGGTCATGTTGATTACCTACAGGATAGTCATTTACACCACCCTCACGGCAATCATTGCGATGTACATGTTGTCGAGGTCAGCGAAGCCAACCCTGATAACTGCAGCCCTGTAAATGACTGTGACGGCCATCTACACGGCCCGGATTGCGGGCATGAGGCTGTGCCGCATGGAGATCACATAGATTACTTAGTGGATGGTCGCTTGCACCATGTTCATGAGGGACATTGCGATGACCACGGCCCATTAGAAATAGTGAACGGCTGAGTTTACTGGATTGCAAAGGAAAGAAAAAAAACGTGGCATCCACTGTTGATTGTCGGCGTTGTCCTTCTGCTCAATGCCTTCGTATTTTTCCTGTTAGGTTTTTCCTTCCATTCGCCAGGCTTTTATGACGTGGCTATCAGTTGTTCTGGTGCCAGCATTGCGCTGTTTGTTATCGGCATTCAAAAAAATACTCAATCAAATCGGTAGAGTTATTCATAGTAATCGCTCTAAAGATCACAACATCAGCCTATGCGCATCTCATACTGGCCGATTGAAGGCGTCAATTTCATCAAACGGAATGACTTTAAAATGAAAGACATTTTCTTTACCCAAAAACAGCAAGCAAGATTTAAAAAGGCCGCTTTGATTATCTTTCTTTTAACGTCACAAATGGCCCCAGCTACAGCTGAGGTTTTAACGACCGAAAACATTGAAGGCATCGAAGTTGAAATTCGTCGGCCGGCGAACGGAGCATATCCTTTAATCGTTTTTTCCCATGGAATGGGAGCCTGTCCAGCTAAGTACTCGGGCATTCAAAGTCGACTCGCGAATGCAGGTTATATAGTGGTTTCACCAAAACATGAAGACTGCATTTCAGGCAGTACAAAACCTGATGTATCTTGGCGAGAGCCAGAAAAGTGGACAGCTCAAAGTAATAGCAATCGAAGAGACGACATGCATAAGGTTCTAGATGCCCTACCCTCCAGTCATTATGCTCAGTACGTCGAGACCTTCAAGCAAATAGGTTGCGCGGGGCATTCTATGGGTGGCTACACCTGCATGGGGCTTGCTGGCGCTTGGGACTCATGGAAACGTGAGGAAGTCATTGCTATAGCATTACTCTCGCCATGGAATAAGCCCTATGCAGTACAAAACCGTATCGCCAAAATGAATAATGTTAAAACCCTTTATCAAGGGGGCTCGAAAGACCGCCCAATATCAACAGACATACTAAAACCTAACGGCACCTTTGATAAAACTGAGCCGTCAAAGTATTTACAAATATTCAAGCGTGCTCGACATTCATCTTGGACCGACGGAGCTTTGGCCAAACGATTCCACGAACCAATGAGCTACTACATCACTTCCTTTTTCGATTTATCTCTTAAGGATCGTCCGAAAGAAAAACTTGAGGTAAAAAAATCTCGAATAGCAGAACTTCAGTTCAGGCATTGAGACTGCGCGACATATCAAGCATTGCTAATGTGTAACCTCAACAATAAAAAATTTAGGCTCCAACAGGCCCGTTAGGCTGAACTTGCCGAGTTGAAATTTATGACCGTTTTCGATATCGCGCTAATTTCTTCTGCCTTTCTATGCACACTAGTTGCAGGGTTTCTTTTTGCTTTTGCAGTAGTAGTGATGCCCGGCATACGAAATTTTAACGACAAACAGTTTATTGAAGCTTTCCAGGTCACCGATCGTGTTATACAGGATAACCATCCTATTTTTTTGTTCGTTTGGCTGGGATCAATCATAGCAATAATCGCTTGCATCATCAGCGGATTTGCAAAACTTCAGGGATTCGATTTCGCCTTGCTTTTAGTTGCTACAGCCGGCTATATAGTTGGTGTTCAAATTTCTACAATTGTTGTTCATTTACCGCTGAATAATAAAATCCAAACGTATGATGTTGAAACCATGTCTGATGAAGAACTCTGTGCGGCTCGCAAAAGATTTGAGCCTCGTTGGAATCGATCAAACAAAATTCGAACAATAATTTTAGGGGTCAGAGCCCTAAAATTTTGAAAAAGGTTTTGCTACCCAAAGGGTATGTTGGCTTAGGTGACACAAGTATTGGCATTGACTAATTTGCTTACTGGAAACCGGTCCACTAACTCGATCCATGTATCACCATCGAGCTCTTCGACTTTGCCTCCGACAAATATATCCTTTTCGTTGAAGCTCTTTATCGCCCTAGGGGAGGCTTCAACATTCTTCGCAAGACACATGACCATATAGCATTTGGTGCCGTTGCGTGCCCGCTCCACGTGCTGGTTACGTTCCTGGTAACCCAGTTTATCTTCCTTTCCTACAAATTTTTCGTGATGGGTCAGCATCATATAGTGCTTGTCACCAATTTTGCGCTTTCTGTCCTGCCAAACGCGAAGTACCACAGCGTCTTCATCCTGTTTTTCACCGCCCCAAGACCATCGGGAGTTAGCGAGCGGCGCATTTAATTTTGAAAAAAGCTCGGTCATTGACATATCGTATTACAGGCGGGAGCCTGCCTCCTCGGTTAATTGATAGGGTTAAGGTTACTTTCAAGTAGATATTTTGAGTTGTGAGCGGATATCAGCGACTCGTTCGTTTGCGCGTGCAGCCGTATTCGGCCGGTGTGCATAGTGATAGCCCGGATAGATTTCAACCTTAGGTATCGAGCGCTGGATTACATCCGAAAAACCATGGGTATTCGTACCGGATAGGATGACTTTATTAGGATCTAATTCTTTAATCCAAGCGAGCGTATGTTTCTCAAAACAATGGGATAACATCGCTTTCGGATATTGGTTTCCTAGGGTTGAGCACCATGCAATGTTGACGATGGCAATTTCTTCCAGGTCTAATCCATGAGCCTGTATAAAGCGGACCAATTTGCCCCGGCCCCAATGCGGCATGTGCCTTCTCTGGCAATCGAACACTTCATGAAGATCGATAGCGCCGGCCATAAATCCTTGCAAGGTTAAATTCCAGTTTTGATCTCTTTCGCAAGCGCTCCCGGCACCCGGATTTAGCATCACAAACGCAACTCGAGACTTAGAATTCCAATAGTCTTTACCGACAAATCGAGGTTGCGCTTTTTCGATGTAGGCGTGCTTTACGGCGTGCTGCTCGAAACAGTCGCTGCAGCCCATGGCCTTCGTTGCAATACTTTCAAGGCTGGATATATTTATAGTCTTGTTCATCTCTATCCCCATTTAAAAAGTCCAGTCTTTCCCGGTGTCCGCTTCGTCAACTTGCTGGTGTGTCCGCTATTTTGGTGATCTACATAGCCCCTATTCACTATGCAGGCCTCAATTTAAAACTCTCCAGTTAGGTAAAATAAGTCCGAAGTTGCGGCGGTTATTAGCCCCACTCACCGCTAGGATCGCTACCAGTTAATCTCACAGTGCCCGCTCAATTTTGCTTGCCAAATATTGTCTTCGTTTAAATTTGGCTCGAATATCGTCAGGAATTCTCCATTGATCGATGTGCCCTTTAATACCTCGGCAGATTCGTCGACAGCATTCTGCCAAACGATATAGAAGGTATATTTATTTTCGATTCCGAAATGCAGCTTTTCCAATGCATCGCGGTGTCCAGGCGATTTTCTACCTGAATTGGTCAGCAATACTTCGTTCGAGAACAAGTCGATCACTGGATTTTCTGGATCCAGATTGTTGAGCAAATGGCTCCAAGAAAAAATAAAAATTGAGCCTTCATTTTGTTCGTCAGTTTTTCTTATACCCACCCAACTCCAACGAGGGTTGGCCATTTCAGCAGTCAAAATTTCGCGACAAAACTTAATTTTGGATAATTTGAGCGCAGTTCTGCTTGGCTTGTTTTTCTCCTTCCAATCTATGTATTCGACCAGATCTGGATTTAATTGCAGAAGTGCGTCATCTGGCAATTCGCTCCAACTTGGCGGATCACCTTCCGATCTTTCGTAATAGAAGAGCATGCCTCTACGGTCTTGATCCTCATACCATTCATTTCCATCGGCGCCCATCAGCGCAACAAGGCAGTCCATTACGACGGCATGCGTGGTCATGTGCTCAGGCGAATTAGGAGACATGCCTTCTGGAGGATTGAGTACCAGCCGAAGGAGCTTGTCTGCCGTGCGCTCTAGCTGAGTTGCATAGCGGTAGCGATGAGCACGCTCTTTATCTGAAAGTGGAACCATTGTCGCCCGCGAATCGTGATAGTTATTCGTCACTATACGCGATAAACATTGTTTGTCAATAATTGTGATATAAAAACGTCACGAAATGTCGATGCCTAATTCCCTTCAGCGGCGATCCAAGAGGGATGGGCAACGCTCCTCAGGTGGCTGAATGACTGTAAGCCTCTGAAATATATAGATTCCTAGATTTTGTTTATTGGCCTGAATGCAAAAAAAAGGGTGACCAATTTTAGGGGTCAGAGCCGTAATTGCACGAAACGCCGACTAACTTAAGATGTGCTTGTGAGCCACGCTGCTATGGATTAGGGCTCTGACCCCTAAAATGCGGATACTGTCGAAAAATCATACTACCCGTGAAAATCTCCGCCTCGAACTCGACATAACGCTCAAAAAAATAACCTTAAGCATCTGATATTCATATATAAAAAAATTATGGTATTTTTTTTGCTCAATCACTCGCAACGAATCAACTTATTAGCTCCGGAGAATTTAAATGCGCGGTAAACAAAAGCTAGGTATAACCTGCTCACTCGCAACTGTATTGAGCTTAGGCCTCACAATGAATGCCTCAGCTACGATTATTACCGACCAACTTTACAATACGGGCCTGAATGCAACGGGTGATGCATTACCTGCAAACGGTGGGGTAGACGCAAACTGGAGTGTGAGCCCCGGCAGCAATGCAGTGACCTACAAGCACCGCTTGTACGCCGCTAACAGTACTACCTCAATGTGGATTTCATCCAATTCGAGTGGAGGCAACGAAACTACATCCTCAGCAGAGTATCTTTTTAGCACAAGCTTTGATTTGAGCGGCTACGATCCAGTGTCCGCTCAAATTACGGGGCTTTGGGGAGTCGATAACTACGCAACCATCTTCCTCAACAATAATGCCACGGGTGTTTCCCTAGCCTTTGGCTATGATGCGTTTAGAAATCTTCATGATTTCACTGTTGCAGGAGGTTTTATTGAAGGTATCAATACGCTAACCGTCAAAGTCACTAACGGTTATGACAATAATCCCTCTAGAGAACCCGGCCCCATGGCCTTGCGCTTTGACAATTTGCAATTGACAGCCAATACAGTGTCAGTACCCGAGCCAGGAGCTTTAGCACTGATAGCGTTAGGCCTTGTTAGTATTGGCGCAGCCAGACATCGGCAGCGTTGAAGCCTGATAATCTACTCAGAGTGCCCATCTCGAGGTGCCCTACTTGAAGTTATACAGAACTCCCTAGACATCTGCCCCTTTACGAGGTGCTCACGGTAGATAGAAGCATGACACTAGATACGTTTGAACGAGAACGCTTGATCCTCTTTTCTCCTGCACCTTGACCAAACAAGTCTTCGTACTACACTTCAAAGTAAAGGCAAAAACTCTCTGTCTATGGCTGGATGCATCGTGCTAGGTACTCGGACGATCGCACTAGATGTCAACGGTAAGGTAAAAAGAGACAGCTCCAATTGCACATCACAATAGATAAGAATAGCCTTGGCATAATCCGACAGATGGCAATTGCCTTAGGGCTATTGGTAACCAGCCTCAGGGCACTCGCCGATTACTCCCCAGGCCTCCAACTCGATGAGATCTTAACGCACGATAGTGAAGTACGCTATTACGACGTTTATGTACCTGACAGCTATGATGGCAGTCTGGCCTACCCCTTAGTTGTCGACATACACGGCCTTGGCAGCAACAAAACCGCGCAACGCCTAACATCAGGCATGCGGCCACTGTCGGAGCTAGAAAATTTTATTGTGGCATACCCGCAGGGCCTTTATGGTCTGCCTAATGCTCCAGAAGAGCGAAATCCGGTAACGGGCTTTCCACTTGAAGGACCATCATTTAATGCAGGTGGTGTTTGCTGCGGCGCTGCCGAAGAAAATGGAACGGATGATATTGGCTTTGTTCGAGCAATGATTGAGGCGATAAACGCAGCGAGCCATATTGATACGACACGTGTTTATGTAACGGGGCTTTCTAACGGCGGTTTTATGTCGCATAGATTAGCTTGTGAAGCGCCCGATATTTTCGCAGCCGCTGTGCCATTGGCGGCATCTACATTACAAAACCTCAACATGGATTGTGCCCAGCAACCGATACCAATATTAACATTTCAAGGATTGACCGATAGCTTAGTACCCTACGATGGCAATATCATTTATAAGAGCGCCCATGAATCATTGGAAGCTTGGAAGCAATACAACGGCTGCACTTCGCCAACGCCGGATGTGATAGAGACAATAAGCGACACCGCTTTTTGTGAGACTTATAACTCCTGCTCCAACAGTGCTGACACTGGCTTATGCAGCGTCACGGGCAGTGATGCTGCGGGCCACTTTTTATATCAAAATGAGGACGGCATCGATTTAGCAGAAAAGGCATGGCACTTTATGCAACAACACCAAATACTATCGGAAAACCCTATCAATGTATCAGTACCCATTGTTCATGTTTGGACAGTGTGCTCGTTGATAATTTTTTCGATCATTTTCAGCAAGGCCAATAATAGGCGCGTTAAAAAGAGCGCGAAGCTTTAATCCGTACCATGCCAGTGTGTATCGAAATCGTCAACAGCAAGAAAAACCATAACTTATAAACATGGAAAAGCGGCTTCAACGTAAACCGGTCGTTTCAAGCCGCCCCCCCAGCTCTAGCCTGATCATTTGGCATACCACAGCCTCAACCCTTCTTAGCTCATGACCGGTTGGGGTGGATACGGCATGCGAAGAGCTACGGTAAAAAGCTGTGCTAATGCAACATGTTCCATTGAAGCCTATTGATAACTACTGTGGCTTCAGCTTCAGCACCCGAATGAAATACCACTGAAGTGTTGGCCAATAACTCCATCAACGATACATTCACTACTGCGCGATACACCCATCTGCAAGTAATGGGGTAAAATAGTCCCTTGACTACCTCATCAAGGACATCCGTATGCTTCAACCTATCAAAAGCAGCACACTACTACTTTTAATAACATTTTTGACGAGTTCTACCTTAGCGGATTCGTTTTCATTGAGCAGCACCGATCTATCGCATGGCCAGTTCATGAAAAAAGCTCAAGAATTTCAGGGATTCGGTTGCAACGGCGGTAATTTGTCACCGCAGCTTTCTTGGGATGGCGTGCCCGAGGGCACTCAGGCTTTTGCGGTTACCGCTTACGATCCCGACGCGCCTACCGGGAGTGGCTGGTGGCATTGGCAGCTTGTAAATATCCCCGCAAACATAACGACCTTGCCCACCGGTGCGGGTGACTCAAGTAAAAACCTCGCCCCCAAGGGGAGTATGCAAATGCGAAACGATTATGGTATTCATGGCTTTGGTGGAGCATGCCCCCCCGAAGGCCATGGTGCTCACCGGTATCAGTTTACTGTACACGCCTTGTCTCAAAAGCTGGATTTACCGGAAAATGCCTCGGGGGCGTTAACAGGCTATATGATCAACGCCAATTCTTTGGGTTCACATACACTCGAGGCACTGTACAAGCGTTAGTGGCATAAAATAAATATAAGCTACCCCACCGAATGAACCGAGCTTATCCTCACTGTATTGAGACTGCACTGTAATACATTGCTACGTTGGACCCTAGACTGCGCATTGCAAGACTAGTCTGTTGTTATTGTTCTGCACTCGATGCGTTCGCTATTGTTTGACAAGAATAACCACCTTCCCTTTGCTGCGGCCTGTTTGACTTTGCACATAGGCCTGCTGGATATTGTCTAGTGTGAAAGCGCTGTCAATAACAGCCTTAACCAATCCGCCCTCAATAAACGTTTTTAATTTATCTAAGTCTTCATTGCGCGACTTTACCCATATGGCTTTGGCCGTCTTTGTTCCCTGAGAAAAGTACGGCCGGTAAGTGTTAAATAGTGCCTTGCCGTGTCCGGCGGTGCTAATAAATACTCCCTGCTCAGCCATCAGCGATGAGCACGACGACAAACTCTGGTAGGCAGTGACATCAAAAACCACATCATAGTCATCGGTCTCTTGTAAAAAATCACTCCGCGTATAATCAATCACTTTTTCTGCACCGAGGCCGGCCACAAGCTCACTATTTTTACCGCTGCACACGCCGGTAATATGTGCGCCCATGGCTTTACCTATTTGCACTGCAAAGGTGCCCACACCACCCGAGGCGCCAATCACCAACACCTTACTGCCTTGTTGCACGCCACCCAAATAAAAGGCTTGCAGCGCAGTAAGAGCCGCAAGCGGTACCGACGCAGCCTCGGCAAAAGACATATTTTTAGGCTTGTGGGCAATGCTTTTTTCGCTAATTACAGCATATTCTGCACACGCGGCCGTTCGCAGGCGCATATCCATACCGTAAACTTCATCGCCGATAGCAAAGTCAGAAACGTGTGCACCTTTTTCAACGACCACGCCGGCCAGGTCATCACCAATAATATTGATTTTAGCAAGCGCACCTAGCTTGGGAGTTAGCGATGAAATAATGGTATTGAGCTTCCAATCTTTTGGATTAACAGAGGATGCATGAACTTCAACTAGTACATCATTAACGCCCACTGTAGGCCGCTGAGTACTTCGAGTAATGAGGGAAGTATTGGCGAAAATGCCTCTGGTTGTTGCGGCTTTCATGTGGATCTTCCAAAAAAAGCAAACAAAATAATGGCCTCATTGGTTAAAGCCATTGCAAGATAACGACTAGACAATGCCTTCCAAAGAGGCAGCCCGCTGGTCTATTGCCTGGTTAGCAACACTTCCGCTTTAACTGCAGCATCATGCGCCAACGCTCTGGCTAAGTCGCCAAAGCGCTCTTCAATTTGTTCGCGGCGAATCTTCATCGTCGGTGTGAGCATACCGTTATCAATTGTCCAAGGCTCACAACTAACAATAATAGCGCCCACACGGGCATGCTTTTCAACCGTTTGATTAAGCTGTTTAACATGCGCAATTAGATCGTTGTTAATTAGATCGGCGTCTTCTTTTTGTGCCATGGCCGAGAGCACGCACACAATAACGGTTTTAGAGTAACCGCGACCGAGTAAGCAACACTGCTCGCTGTGCATACTTTCAGAAAATGAATTCTCGATAGCCGTAGGAGCAACAAATTTGCCTTGAATCGTTTTAAAATAATCTTTGACTCGACCCGTAATAAAAATGAAACCCTCTTCATCTATGCGGGCTTTATCGCCTGTATGCAGCCAACCCTCCACAAAGGTTTCGGCCGTCTTGTCCGGCATTTTGTAATAACCTGTAGCAAGGCCCGTGGCATTAACTAGCAACTCGCCCTCATCACTCAGACGCACCTTTACATCACCCACCACACGCCCGATCGAGCCAATCTTTCGATGCTCGGCGGTATTAGCCGCCACACCCATCGCCTCGGTTTGTCCAAAGCCCTCCATCAGTTCAATGCCCAATTCTCCATACCACTCTATTAATGCAGGTGGCGTTGGCGCTGCAGCAGTGAGCAAATACATAGCGGCATCAAAGCCCAGCCCAGCACGCACCAGCTCGCCTACGCCAGCTTTATTTTCAGCCAAGGCTGCACTGAGGGCCGCTTGCGAGCCAAACTGATTAATAATGCCCTGCTGCAACTGCTCCCACACACGCGGCGGCCCAAACATCATATGCGGCCGACAGGCGGGCAAGTCACGCAGCAAGGTGGTTAAATTTTCATTAAAATAAACCGAGCCACCATTAATTAAAGAGCCGTATTCCACCACCTGCCGCTCTGCGATATGAGACAGCGGTAAGTAAGAGAAAAAGCGGCCTTTAGGCGGTGTGGCGAAAGCCTGCTTAAAGCGGTCAATCGGTATTACGTTTGACTCATGTGTTTGCATCACGCCTTTGGGCATGCCGGTGGTGCCAGAGGTGAACACTATCGAAACTAAATCAGTAGGCTGCGCCTGATACGTTGCCCGCTGCCCTCGGTAATCGTTAATAATATCGTCCCAACGAAGGTGCTCACAATCAAGCTCAACGCCCGGCAATGCCACTAACGTTAGCCCCTTGGGGAGGACCGTAGAAATTTTATCCCAATTTTCATTCTCACCAACAAACAACAGCTGCATGTCGGTAAATTCCATCACATAAGCCGCGGTATCTTTGGGCAATGTTGTAAACATGGGCACTGTTACATTGCCTGCCGCAATGGTGCCAAGGTCAGCCATGAACCAATGGGGTCGATTGCGCGAAAGCAGCCCCACATTGACTCCCGCCTCACCCAGTACCGTTTGTTGCCAGGCCGCTATCGCATGAATTTGCTCACTGGCTTTTAGCCAACTCCATTCCTGAACATTATCGCCCTGCGGATATCGCATCCAGACTTCGTTAGGATATTCAGTTTTCCAGTGATCAAGATATTCGAGAAGTGTTTTATTCATAAGGACCGGCCTATTTTTATTTTCAATCATTTATTTAAATATTCAACTCCACCGGTGTAGCAATATTTTCAAAGCTCAATGTAAAGCCTAAACGTTTTTATTTCAACGCGGTATAACCAATCAATCATCATGCCACCTAAGGCTAGTGACCAAGAAACACACCCAAAGCAGACAAGCCGCGGACACCAACATTATCGCTGTTTACGATTTCGACTGCGGCTGCGGCAGTCACACCATATACCTGAAAATAACGGCCAAACCTTGTATTAGCCCCACTCCTGAACAAACTCCAGGTAGTGCTGAGCGACCAACGCTGGAGCTTCTACCTGCGGGTAATGCCCAATATCGGCCAGCTCGGCTACAAAGTCCAACCGACAACCCAACGCCTTATAACGGGCCACCATATGCTCACCCGACACTGGATCGGTAGAGCCATTGATAAGCGCTAAGGGTATTTTAGCTTCAACTAGCGCATCGACCCAGCGCTGCCGGTGTTCAATGCGATCACTCATATAGGTGATTAAATTGTGGAAGATATGTTTACCCTGCTTGAGATTAATCAAACACCAAAACTGCGCCAACTCCGTTTCGCTAGGTTTTGTGCGCGCGCCGAAAACTCTGCTAAACGATCGATCAAAACTGGCTTTACCGGCCAAGCGATTAATGAGCGGCCCTATAGGGCTTAACAATAGTTTTTGCGTTAATAGCGCATGATGCGTTTCAGGAAACAGCCCTCCATTGAGAAAGCAGGCTGAAAGCCAATGGCCCTGACCAATTCCCGCATTTTGCCGTGCCAAAAGTTCTTGCGCGACCGTGTCACCGTAGTCGTGAGCTAATACATGAAAATTTGCGAGTTGCAGGTGCCCCACTAACGCTTCAACAATGTCGGCTTGGCTATGGATACTGTATTTATAATTGTTGGGCTTGGCAGAGAAACCAAACCCCAACATATCTAAGCACACAACCCGGTATTCTTTTCGCAGCGCCAGCCACATTTTTTTCCAGTCCCAGCTCGACGTTGGGAAGCCATGAATAAGTAGTAGCGTAGGTTTATTGCGCTCGCCCTCATCAATAAAAAAAATATCGTGGCCTAAAAGCGACTGCATGACGCCTTTTTCAAACCATTCACGCAACTCGGGAAATGGCATATTTTGCGTATTTAACTGCATCAAAGAATCCCAGTTTATTATTTTTAAACCGTTAAAATGGCCAAACAATCGGCACAATAATAACCGTGGTAATACCCACCAACACCGTTAATGGGCCGCCCATTTTAACAAAATCCATAAAGCGATACTTACCCGGGCCGTACACCATAAGATTCGTTTGATAGCCAATGGGGGTGGCAAAACTAGCCGAGGCTGCAATCATTAGCGTGACCGCAAATGGCGTGAGGTCGAGACCCAACTGACGACTTAATGCAGCGGCAATAGGAAAGATCAAGACCGCTGCTGCCACATTAGAAATCATTGCAGAAAATCCCGCCGTAAGAATAAATAGGCCTGCTATTAAACTGTAGGGGGAATCACCTACCAGACCGATGAAACCTTGGGCGATCGTCAGGGCCGCACCCGTCGTTTGCAGACCTGCCCCCAAAGCAATGGCTGCAGCAATAACAATAATCACCTGCCAATCCACACTGCGTCTGGCTTCATCTGTGCGAAGGCAACGCGTTAAGATCATGCCGCCCGCCGCTAGCATCGCTGCTTCAAGCATCGATAACAGCCCAGTAGCAGCTGTAATAATCATAGCCGCAAAGATAAACAAGGCCGTACCCATATGCTCATGCGACACAGGCGTGTAGTCGTCTATTTTACGCACCATTAAAAAGTCTCGCACATAGCGCTGCTGCCGCTCAAAAGAACGCCCCGCCTCAATTAGCAGGGTATCACCAGGCTTAAGCACTACATCACCGATCCGCCCTTTTAAGCGCTGCCCCTCTCGTGCCACGGCAATAATAGCCGCTCCATAAGTCGACCGAAAACGACCTTGCTTGATTGTTTTTCCCAGCTGAGGGAAATTGTTAGAAATAACAACCTCCACCAAATGACGCTGTGAGCGTTCTGAATCTAATTTGAATATTTGATCATCAGCAGGTCGTAAACCGCGCATTTTTTGCAAATCGACCACCGACTCTACATTGCCTGCAAATACCAGCCGATCATTTGCCTGCAGCTGTTGCAAAGGCCCTACTGCAGTAATTAAATGGCCGCTTCGCTGTATCTCTATAAGATAAACGCCGGGTAGGTTACGCAGGTCAGCCGACTCTACGGTTTTACCTACCAATGGACTATCCGGTTCAACCAGCATTTCTACCGTGTACTGGCGGGTATCACCAAACTGCGGTTCTTGCGATGCCCCTCTATTGACCAATAACAGGCGACTAAACAACAGCACATAAACAAAGGTCACCAGCACGCAGGGCACGCCCACCCAAGCCAACTCAAAAATAGCCAGGCCATGCTCACTAGGTACCGGCTGCTCACGATAATAGGTTTTCAACATGCCATCGACGATAAGATTGGTGCTAGTGCCAATTAACGTACAAGCGCCACCCATGATGGCCGCATAACTCAAGGGCATGAGTAGGTGGGAGACCGGAAAGCGAGTGCGCTTAGCCCACTCCATCACAGCAGGAATCATCATCGCCACTACTGGCGTGTTGTTCACCACCGAGCTGAGCGCGGCAACGGGCGCCATCAAGCGCAATTGCGCACGTGGCAAGGTGCTTGGCTTACCTAACAAGCTTCCCGCGAGCCACGATGCCGCCCCTGTTTTGGTCAGGCCTCGCGCCACCACGAATAGAAGTGCCACTGTGATGGTGCCTTCATTAGCAAAGCCAGAGAATGCATCTACTGGTTGCAAGATCCCCGACACCAATAATATCGCCACGCCGCCCATAAGTAACACATCGGGCGCGACTCGAGTAAACATCAACCCAGCAAAACACAATAGGACCACAGCGATCGATAATAAGGCAGTTATTTCCATTTTGGCAAACCAATCATTGATGTTTAAAGCAGCGCTAGTACAACGGCAATACTACAGTACTTCAGCCTAGGTATAAATTTCATCAAGCCTATCTAAAAACTGACCCAATAAATTGGCCGGCAAGGCATTAATACCCGCTGCAGCCTTGCGCCCTCCCCCTGTAGGGAACTCCATACACAGTTCATCAGCTGCGGTTTTATTGTTGAGCGGTGCGCGTACACTCACCAAATAAGTGCCGTCAGGCCGCTCAGTGAGCACAGCATGAGCTCGGTGCGGCGACTGATTGGCAAGGTCATTCCCATAAACTCCACTGACTCGACGGGCCCATTTTTCATCGGGTAGTAAAAAGGCGGCCGAATGAGTCGTATCACGCAATTGCTCTGCTTTGGCAGCGCGCAACATATCTTCTTCATAGCCATGCTCAAGACTTTGAAAAGTTTGCCTGTCATCGTTAAGGAAGCGCAGCGGGTCGTCATACTGACTCACGCGCGTGTATAGCTCAGCCGGCTTAAAGTGCAGGTCATCGAGACTCGCGCCATAGCCATTGTAATTGATATAAATACCCAAGTTTTCAAGCTGCTTGAGCTCAATATCAGAAAGATTGAGTGAGCCTGCGAGTGCACTCGCGCTGCGATGCAAGTTGTCACCAAATGCACCCACGACAGCCCAGCGCGCATAGGCGCCCTGCAGGCGTCCATTGATCAGTAAACTGGTGCAAATATCTGGCGACGTATTGATTAGCGCATCGAGTGAACTGGCATTAGGAATATCGCCTGCGACATGATGATCGCAATAAAAAACTTGAGCACCACTATCCAGAATACGCAACAGCGCCGGCTTATTTTTATCCATTGACACATCAAGTACATTGACTTGATCGTCGCCGCCCAATGCAACCTTGCCAGACACATTGTTGGGCAACTTGTCGAGCAAGTTGTCTAGCAACTTAATATCGCGTTTAACACCGGTAACAAGCTCCGACTCCAGAGGCTCTGCGTTGCGCAACTGAGTTAGCGCACAGATGCCATCAGCATCACCATTAAATACGTCATAAACCGCCATAAAAAACCCCTTGATCGATTTGCACCCAACCACTTGGTGCAAAAAAAATGCCCGAGAAAACCCTACAAGCGCATTATATAGAGGTAGCAGATTAACAGTGATTTAACGCTAGGAAAACGGCAATATGCAACTGCTCCGCCCGCTCGACAGGCGAACAAACCATGGACGAAGCAGCTGTGCTGTTACCGATTTTTACTTGCTAATACGAATGCGATTCTTGTTGTTGGCGATCGTGCTTTCGCCAATACCTTTAATCGCCTCAAGCGACTCAAGCGAACCAAAAGCCCCATTAACACGGCGATACTCAACAATAGCTCGAGCCTTGCTCAAACCAATGCCATCGAGCGCTTGGGCTAATTGCTCAGCAGAAGCCTTGTTAATATCGATTAAATCGGCGGCTCTGCCGTCTGACGCCTGTGCTAACGACGATAGACTTAAAGCCAAGATGAGGGTTGGAATGGATAATTTCATAACTTACTCCTTGTCATTAATTAAACCGGCCATCCTGCCGGAATGTGTGCTTTTTTTGCGAAAAAACACTGCTATTTAAGCAAAAATAGCGCTGCTTTGTGTTTTAGTTAGACTCTAAAAAATGCATGAAACGCTCCTTTTTTTGCCGGAAAATCTCATCCAAATACTGCATAGAAAATTAAAAAAACCAAAACACGGATTAAACCCTAGCATACAAATAAATACTTGTATATTTTTTATTCCAATCGTATAGTGGCGCTGCAGTCATGATGACAGCAACCCAAAAATGAAAACATAAACGTTTAGACGCTCGATCTATCAAGGAGGATAGTATGTCAAACCACTTAACTTTATTTTTATCCCAGCAAGCCGCAAGCGCATGCACCAGCAAGGGTAGCACCGATAATCTTGGCACCGCAGCGTGCCAAAGCAAGCAGTTCAACACCCAATCCAGCGGCAAATCCCCCCCCACCAAAAACATCAGGCGCGCACAAATTCGCTGCACCGACATCCAGCAATCAGCCCATTTAAGTCAGGGCATCTCAAAAAATTTGCGCTGCTTATGCAGGCGTTTTTTGTGCAGTGGCAGTGTACTCGCACTGGCCCTAACAGGCCTTCAATCTCAAGCCTCAACCGTTTTTATTAATGAAATACACTATGACAATGACGGCATAGATGTCGACGAGGGTATTGAAATTGTGGCCCAAGCGGGCACCAGCCTAGAGGATTGGCAACTGCTCTTTTATAACGGCAACAATGGCAGTGTTTACAAAACCAATGCATTAACCGGCTCGTTTTCAGATCAAAGTAACGGTTACGGTTTTATGCATGTAGTTACCGGTGGCTTGCAAAATGGCCCCTCGGACGGAGTCGCACTCATCAACTCTTTGGGCCAGGTTATAGAGTTTTTAAGCTATGAAGGTGACGTCACTGCAACAGACGGCGCTGCGCTGGGACTTACTAGCACGGATATAGGGATTTCAGAAAGCATAAACGCTGCACTTGGCATTTCATTACAACGGACCGGCACAGGATCTGAGCGAGAAGACTTTAGCTGGACGGCGGCCAATGCTACCTTTGGTGGGCTCAATGCGGGGCAAAACCTTATGCCCCATGTCAGTAGTATACCGCTACCGGCAAGCATAATATTTTTTGCCAGCTCACTAACGGGTCTGGCGGTGGCTTCACAACGACATCGTTCGCGAGCAAGGCAAACCTAAGCCAAAGCGAATCGGGGGATTGAGCAACCGGCAAACGCACAGCTCTGCGCGTTTGCCGGCTTGCAAAAACAGATCAATGCTTGGCAAAAAATTCGAATGTGATGAGCTAGAGAGGTCACATGGCTTTTTGCAAACCATAAGTGAGCGAGAAGAAATACCGAATTGCCAGCTCCAGTCTCAACAATGTATCAACGCTAGGCTGTCGACTGATTTTCGATAGACCGCATGGATTCCCATGTTTTACAGCTTGGACAACGCCAATGCAACTGCCGCCCGGAAAAACCACAGTCGCCACACCGATAGCGGTTACGTTGATTTAACAGCTCATTGACCTGCGAATGAAGCCTACACACATCGCTCTCCACATGCTTACTCGCATCATTTATTTGCAGCTCGACTAACTTATTTGAGGCGAGCAGCGACTCATACTGGGCAACAAAAACAGACAGTATTTCACTGGCCTGCTGCACCCGAATAGGCTCAGCTTCACTGCGAGCAATAAACTGATCAACCAAATACATTGCCACTCGCGGCGCGTCATGATTTTCAATATGTGAGCGCAAATGTCGTGAAAAAATCTCAAAGCCACGCTCCGCATCCTGCCTTTCATACGCCTCTTGCAACGCCGGCAAACACATCCAGAACCATGCAGGGTCTTGCAACTCAAGTCGTGATAAAACCTTAATCACCTGTTTGTGCCGCCCTTGCGCGTTATCATTGGCTGCGCTGAGCAATGCCACACGATAAACAGTTTTGTCGGCCGCTACAGCGCGATCGAGGTACTGCCTAGCCCCAATCAAGTTTTCACTATGCATGCAATCTTCAGCCAGTTCACAATAAAAGTGCGCAACCATGCGCTGCAGATTACGCTTGTGCTCTACATTAGCTTTCATGAAACGGCTTTGTAATAACGCCTGCGCTACGTTTATTGCATCTTGCCACTCACTTTCATCTTGATAAATATCAAGCAAGGAACGCTGGGCAATGCTGCGCAGATCAGTAGACTCACCGATCACCTCCTGCAATAGCACTTCGGCACGATCAAGCAAGCCTGCGGTCATAAAGTCGCGCGCCAATTCGAGGTGAACCTGATGCTGATCTTTGAGCTCAAGCACGGGCCGAGCCAGCAGGTTTTGATGGATACGAATCGCTCTATCTACCTGCCCCTGTTTACGCATCAATTTACCCAATGCGAGGTGCGTTTCAAGCGTATCTGTATTCACATCGAGAGCCGAAACAAACTCTTCCACCGCTTTGTCAGGCTGCTCATTAAGCAAGTAATTAAGCCCCTGAAAGTAACTCTTGCCCGGAGCAAAAGCTGCGCCCGCCAAATTCTTTTTGGCAGCACGCAGACCAAGAAAAAAACCAATGCCAATGGCTATAATCAACAGACCAAGCAGCGCAAAATCGTTCATTAGTTAGGAATGATAGCCCGAGATGATTTTTGAAGTATGCTGCATGCGGCGCTCTATGCGTCGGCGCAATGCCTTTTCGCGCAGCACAAGCAAGGTAGATGTCAGCAGGCCAAGCCCAGCGCCTGCAACAAAAAAACCAATGAGCCAACTGGAGAGCTGAAGTGCAATGGGCTCAACAAATAACAGATCCACCGTTGCAGGGCTGTTATTGTGCGTAATGAAGGCCAAGCTAAAAAATGCAAAAACCAGCACAGCTGCCAATAGCATCAACATTTTTACATATCGCATTATCATAACCTCCAAGTCCCAGAGGGTGCATTATACGCGATGCTTCTTAAGCGCTGTAAGCAGTAAAAGAGCTTTTGATAAAAGTACTTCCTATTCAGTTGAGCCAGCAAGCAGTCGAGCGGGAGCCAAAAGGGTCTTGCTAGTGAACTGAAATTTTACACAGACAAAAAAAACGGCGCTTGAAGCGCCGTAGATTTAAAAATAACTGGATTGGAAGCGGGTTAGGCTATCATTGACGCGATCCCGCATCTCTTTACCCGGCTTAAAATGTGGAACATGCTTACCGGCCAGATTAACTTTTTCACCCGTTTTTGGATTACGCCCTACCCGAGGCGCACGATAGTGCAAACTAAAGCTGCCAAAGCCACGAATTTCGATACGCTCTCCGGCCGCCAAGCCATCCACCATTTGGTCAATGACGCACTTCACTGCAAGCTCAACATCTTTAGTCGATAGCTGTACCTGCCGCATTGCTATACGTTCAATCAATTCCGATTTCGTCATCACATCACCTCGAACGCAAGCCACCGCCTACGCCCTCATTGCCTTAATAAACCAATCCGCGATTGATTTTGTAACTCTCTGTTTATTATAGACAAGCTTAACCAGTGTTCCAGTGATGAGATGGCAGAAGTTGGCTATTAAAGGGGCAAAAAGGTCATATAAATGACTGATTTACAAAGGAAGATCAAAAATGACTAAAAAAAAACCAGCTGCGAGCTGCCCGAATGGCGCCCGCAGCTGGTTTAGACCGACGACTACTTGTCGTCTAGCTTGGCTTTGATGAGCCCACCGATAGTGGTAACCGCTTCAGTTGCAGTATCTTGCTCTCGGTGCTGGCGCACCGCATCTTTCTCATCTTGTACGTCTTTGGCCTTGATCGACAAAGCAATTACGCGATTTTTTCTATCGACGCTAATCACCTTAACTTCAACCTCTTCACCCTCTTTAAGAACATTTCGCACGTCTTCAACTTTTTCACGCGAAATTTCCGAGGCTTTCAAAGTTCCTTCAATGTCGTTACCAAGATCAATGATCGCCGCTTTGGCATCCATTGACTTGACCGTACCATTGACGATCTTGCCTTTGTCATTTTCAGCTACGAAATCTGAGAACGGATCTTCTTCGAGCTGCTTAATACCCAGTGAAATGCGCTCACGGTCCGAGTCAATCGATAAGATAACTGTTTCGATCTCGTCGCCTTTGTTGTAAGCACGTACTGCCTCTTCGCCAGGCTCGCTCCAAGAAATATCAGAGAGATGCACTAAACCATCGATATTGCCATTCAGGCCAATAAAGATACCAAAATCGGTAATCGATTTGATGGTGCCTTTGATTTTCTCGCCTTTAGCATGCTCCGAACCAAATGCATCCCACGGATTTTGAGTACATTGCTTAATGCCTAATGAAATACGACGACGCTCTTCATCGATATCAAGAACCATTACATCGACTTCATCGCCAAGGTTAACAATTTTTGATGGATGAACATTTTTGTTAGTCCAATCCATTTCAGATACGTGCACCAAACCTTCAACGCCACTTTCAAGCTCTGCAAAACAACCGTAATCAGTAAGGTTAGTAATAACCCCTTTAATGATGGTCTTTTCAGGGTAGCGACCTTTAATGTCGGCCCATGGATCTGCACCCAGTTGCTTCAAGCCCAGCGATACACGATTTTTCTCGCGATCAAATTTGAGGATCTTAACGTCAATTTCATCACCTACAGCGACAATCTCGCTTGGGTGCTTGATGCGCTTCCACGCCATGTCGGTGATGTGCAATAGACCATCCACGCCGCCAAGATCAACAAACGCGCCGTAATCGGTAAGATTTTTAACGATACCTTTAACTTCTTGGCCTTCTTCAAGATTTTTAAGCAGCTCTTCACGGTCAGCACTATTAGCCAACTCCATAACAGCACGGCGCGACAACACAATGTTGTTACGCTTGGCATCGAGCTTGATAACTTTAAATTCGAGAGGCTTGCCTTCAAGATGCGAAGTGTCACGCAGAGGGCGCACATCAACCAGTGAACCTGGTAGAAAGGCTCGTATAGTATTGATGTCAACTGTAAAGCCGCCTTTAACCTTGCCATTGATGACACCGGTAATAACTTCTTCGGCTTCGAACGCTGCTTCTAGCGCAGTCCAAGCTTCCATACGGCGAGCTTTTTCACGCGACAACTTAGTTTCACCAAAGCCGTCTTCTACCGCCTCAAGTGCAACCTGTACCATGTCACCGATGGCAACGGTAAATTCGCCTTGCTCATCGATAAATTCAATTCGTGGGATAACACCTTCTGACTTAAGGCCGGCATGTACCGTGACCCAGTCATTATCAATGTCGAGCACTACACCGGTAATAATAGCTCCGGGGTGCATTTCAATCGTTTTTAAACTTTCTTCAAATAAATCTGCAAATGATTCAACCATGACGGTTACCTTTTGTTTTAACGCAAGCTTGTAGGTGTACTCAAACTATCTTTGGCTATTGCAAGTTTTAAAACGCTACCCTTAATCGACTGTACTCAAAGTAAACCTTAAGCAAAGCTCGGTATTGTTTTATAACAACGCTGACTCATCACAGCTGACAATAAACGTCAGCGGCGCCACAGCACGGCGGCCACAATCATAAAATGGTTGGCCCAACAGTTTCAGAGATTTTATTACCAAAAACACGAGTGTTTTCGGTAATGCGAGAGATCGCAGCACAGGCAACAAACTTACTGTAAGTCCACGCACCAGCACACGCGGAGTAGTTAATAAATATTGACGGTGCAAACACTGGTTACTCATTGCAACGTCAACCAATAATCCATCAGCTGGCTGTAGTCATTAATGAAAAGGCTAAAAGCGCGAGCGCCTCAAAACACTTAATTCAACAACACTCCATCCAACAACGGAAAGTTCTCACTGGCTAGGTCAACTCATCTGACCCAGTCAAAACCACGACCTACTCATACAAAACTCTAAGAGTTAGACCGTTACCAAACCACGTTCTTTTACCTTGGCAAGAACTTCAGCACAAACCTGTTCAATACTCAGTTCGGTGCTGTCAATATACAAGGCGTCGGGGGCAGGCTTTAGTGGCGCTACCGGACGCTCCATATCGCTCTTGTCGCGGGCGGCAATGGCTTCAGCGAGGCGCGCGAGATTACCACTTTGTTGCTTGCCGAGCAACTGCTTCTGCCGGCGTTTAGCTCGAATGTCAACACTGGCGGTTAAATAGACCTTGAGAGGGGCATCAACGAACACAATTGTGCCCATATCTCGCCCATCTGCGACCAGCCCGGGCGCCTCGGCAAAGGCTCTCTGGCGACCCAATAAAGCCTTACGCACCGATGTCAGCGCGGCAATTTTAGAGGCTACCAAACCCACATCCTCTGAACGTACCACGTTGGTCACATCCTCACCTTCTAGAAAGGCTCGCACACCCTCACTGTCGTCATCGGCAACAAAATGCACATCGAGTGCTCCGGCCATCACCCGCAGACTGGGCTCATCGTCCACAGCCACATGATGATGCAGTGCTGCAAGTGCCAGCAATCGATAGAGCATGCCGCTATCGAGCAAGTGCCAGCCTAGTTGCGAAGCGATGCGTTTAGCTACGGTGCCCTTACCCGCACCACCTGGCCCGTCGATTGTAATAATGGGAATCAAATGCTTCGGTTCCTTTTATATAGAGTAGTCAACTTGAATGCTCACCGACCATGATTAAAGTGCGTGATGTGGGTCTTACATGCGCTGCGTTATGCCAACTCAAGCGACAAGCCAAGCTGACACGCTAGCTCCACGAAATTGGGAAAAGACGTGACGATATTATCGCAGTCCTGAATCTCTATATCACACTGCGCCTGCGCACTTGCAATAGCAAAAGCCATGGCAATACGGTGATCGTGATGGCAGTTAATTGAGGCATTATCGAGGCCCGCCCCTATTGGACCGCCCTCAATAATCGCCCCATCGTCGGTGCCACGCACATCGACTCCAAGCGCCAAAAGCCCATCGACCATTGCCTGTATACGATCGCTTTCTTTAACGCGCAATTCTTCCGCACCGGTCAACACGGTTCGACCCGTGGCACAAGCAGCGGCGATGAATATGGCCGGAAACTCATCAATAGCCAGTGGCACCAATGCAGGCGGAATATCAATACCATGCAACTGGGCGCTGCGCACAACAAGATCGGCGACCGGCTCGCCGCCTACATCACGAAGCTTAGTCAATGTAATATCAGCGCCCATTAATTTGAGAATATCGATTACGCCAGTACGCGTCGGATTAATGCCAACATGCTGCAAAGTTATTTCAGAATTTGGGGTAATCGATCCCGCCACTAAAAAGAAGGCCGCTGAGGAAATATCAGCCGGAATATCAATAGCTGTTGCAGTAAGTTTACCCCCGCCTAGCACGCTTGCCGTCGGCCCATTGCGTTCAACAACATAACCAAAGCCTTGCAACATTCGCTCGGTGTGATCGCGAGTCGGCGCAGGTTCAGTAACGGTGGTGCGTCCAGAAGCATACAAACCGGCGAGCAAAAGACACGACTTAACCTGAGCGCTGGCTATTGGCAGCACATAGTCAATACCATGCAACGCAGCCTTGCCAGCAATCTCTAGCGGTGGACGGCCCTCTGGGGCGGTAACGATTTCTGCGCCCATTTCACGCAGCGGTAACGCTACGCGGTTCATCGGCCGCCCGGTTAATGACACATCGCCTGTAAGGGTAGAACTAAAAGACTGGCCCGCTAATAAGCCCGCTAACAGCCGCATCGAAGTGCCTGAATTGCCAACATATAACGACTCAACGGGCGCCTGTAAACCATGCAAACCTCGGCCTTTGACAATCAGCTTACCGTCGCCTAGCTGATCGATAGGTACCCCCATCGCCTCAAATGCAGCGAGGGTAGCCAGTGCATCCGCTCCTTCCAAAAAGCCAGAAATATGCGTATCGCCCTCAGCGATGGCACCCAACATAATGGACCGGTGAGAAATCGATTTATCGCCAGGCACACGAACACTACCCGCCAACCCCGCCACTGAATCAATTGATGTTTCTTGTATTGCAGCATCACGCTGCCTTGCAATTGCTAGTAATCTCACAGTAAATCCAACGACTCCGTTTTGATAGATCAGAGGACTTGTCACTTCCTCATATTTTGTATTTTTTCTTGCCTTTAAAAATTGTTGACCTGCGCCAACTAGCCCATGTGTTGATCTCGCGCTGCTTTCGCCTGAGCGAATAAAGCCTCAAGAGCTGGGCCATTACTATCGGTTATGTTTTTCTTAAGCTCTGCTAACTGCTTTTCAAAGCCGCTAATGGCCTCCAACAAAGCTTTATCGTTAGCCACCGATATTTCTCGCCACATGCGAGGATCGGAACCGGCTATACGAGTAAAATCTCGAAAGCCTCCGCCGGTCAAGGCAAAAATATCGCTCGAACTCGGCTGATCACTCAAATAGGCAACCAATGCATAAGCCAGTAAATGAGGCAAGTGGCTTGTCATACCCAGCACCTGATCATGAAACTCGGCGCTCATCGCATGCAAATCGGCTCCTGTGGCGCGCCATAATGACTCAATCGCCTGCAAAGCAGCGGGCGCAGTTTGCTCTTGCGCTGCCAAAATCACGCGCTGACCAACAAACAAATCTGCACTGGCCGCAGCAACACCGCTTTGTTCTGAGCCCGCAATAGGATGCCCCAGAACCACGTTAGCTGGCACTTGGCCAAATTGCTTGGTCAACGCTGCGGCGATATTACCTTTAACACTTGCCACATCGGTAACCACAACTGAAGCGGGAACCCGCTGCACTACATCGACCATCAGCTGTGCGGCAAACTGGGTTGGTGTTGCGATGACCACACAATCAACGCCCTCTAAGGCCCGCTCTAAATCCGTTTCGGCTTGCTCGATAACGCCCAGTGCCAGCGCTTCATCCAGACTACTCTGCCGCCGCCCCCAACCACGTACTTCGCCAACCGCGCCAGCTTGCTTCGCAGCCATTGCTAATGATCCGCCAATCAGACCGACCCCCAAAATTAGCAATTTTTCAAATATTACTTTGCTCACAGAATGCTCTTATGTACTTTGATAAACTGACCCATCTTCACACCCTTATTATTTTAGAGCGCTCAAGACAGCTGGTAACTCGTTTAAAAATTTCTGATTTTCATGCTCAAGCCCGATACTCACGCGCAAATGCTTCGGCATGTGATAATTCGCAAGTGGACGCAAAATCACACCGCGCTCTAGTAGCGCTTGATTGACACGAGCAGCATCGATACCCGGAGCAAAGGTCACGAAATTAGCTGCCGAGGGAATAGCTTCCAACCCCAAGGTATCTAGGCCAGTGGTTATTTGCTCCATACCGGCTCGGTTAGTGTCCAGCCCCTGTTGTAAGTGCTGATCATCATCGAGTGCCACTTGCGCGCCTAGCAGCGAAGGAGATGTGACATTAAATGGTTGGCGAACTCGATTCAGCACATCCGCTATTGCTGGGTGGGATAGCGAGTACCCAACACGCAAACCACTCAAACCGTAGGCTTTAGAAAACGTGCGGGTCAGTATGAGATTGGGGTGGCTGCGCTGCAAAAGCTGGCCATCGGGGTAATCAGCCGCCTGCGCATATTCGTAATAAGCCTCATCAAGCACCACGACAATATCCGAGCGTAGCGCTCGCAAAAAGACCGCTAACGAATTATGCGAAAAATAAGTACCCGTTGGATTATTAGGATTGGCCAAATACACAACCTTCGTATTGGGCTGCACTAAGGCTAGCATCGCATTAAGATCATGCCCGTAGTTGCTCGCTGGCGCCACTAACGCCGCGGCTCCACTGCGGGCCACGGCCAATGCATAAACAACAAAGGCATACTGAGAGTAAACGGCGCTAGCGTTATGATCGAGAAAAGCACTGGCTACTAATTCGAGGATGTCATTCGAGCCATTGCCCAGCGTAATCGCCTCAACATCAACAGCAAACTTTGAAGCCAACGCAGACTTTAAGTAATACCCATTGGCATCGGGGTAACGGTTGCAATCGCTTAAAGACTCTGTCATTGCATTAAGCACCCGCGGCGAAGGCCCGTGAGGATTTTCGTTACTGGCCAACTTAACTAAAGAAGCAAGACCCAACTCACGCTGCGCTTCTTCGAGCGGCTTGCCCGCCTGATAAGGCTGCATGGCCTGCACCGTGCGGCGGGCTACTTTTATCCAATCGGTCACCATAAAAAATTCCTCATCACCACAAGATAATCGTTAGATACGATCACTTTAATGCGCGACAAAAGCCAGCGTACTGCTGCAAGGTTTTATTCAAATAACTGCAACAGGATACGAGCCAAGCACCTTAACCATCAAGGCCTGCTGCTTAAATTGCTCTATTATGCGTTGCACGCTGGGATCTTGATGATGCCCGTGAAATTCCATAAAAAACACATAAGCCCAATTTTCAGTACGCGAGGGGCGCGTTTCAATGCGCGTTAAGCTGATGCCTTCTTTATCGAGTGGCTCTAATAACTTAAACAGCGCACCGGGCTCGTTGCGGGTAGAGACTACTAAAGACGTTTTATCATGCCCACTGGCGGGGATTTCTTCGTGAGCAATAACTAAAAAGCGAGTAGTGTTGTCGGCATAATCTTGAATATTCGATGCCAAATGCACAAGTCCATAACGCTCAGCAGCCAGTTCACCCGCCACGGCAGCAATACCTGGGTCATCTGCCGCCATGCGCGCCGCTTCACCATTGGAACTAACGGCTGAAATTTCTACTTGAGGGAAGTTTTGCTGTAGCCAATCACGCGATTGAGCCAAGGCTTGCTGATGGGCACAAATCTTTTTTAGCTTGGCCGAGTCAGCGCCGCCGTTGACTAAAAGGTGCAAGGCAATTGGCAACTCCAGCTCACCACAAATCTTTAATGACGAGTTGATGAAATTATCGAGTGTATGAGTCACCATACCTTCAGTGGAGTTTTCGATAGGCAGCACACCATAGCGGCACACTTTACGCTGCACCGCAGAGAAAATTTCGCTGATGTTATTCATCGGCCGCGTATGCGCCGAATGACCGAAGTGTTTGAGTGCAGCTGCCTCAGTGAAGGTACCTTGCGGGCCTAAGTAAGCCACCTCAAGGGGTTTTTCGAGCGCTAGACAGGCAGACATGATCTCGCGAAAAATATGCGCCACTGCTTTAGCATCAAGCGGACCCTCGTTGCGCTCCATCACTTTGCGTAGTACCTGCGCCTCGCGCTCCGGACGATAAAAAACCGGTTCAGCAGCGCCGAGCACGGCCTCGCGCATTTTCACCTGAGCAACCTCTTGAGCACAGCTCGCACGACGATTAAGCAAGCGCTGCATCTCGCTGTCGATACGATCAATTTCATCACGTAATTTGGCTAAATCGTCGTTACTCATGGCCTTATATCAATATGCTGTGCCTGCTTCAAAACGCTGCAGGGAGTGAATAAAAGTACCAACCTATTTAAGCATGCTCTGAGGCGAACTCGTCCATATAGGCAATCAATGCATCAACTGCTGCTTCGGGCACGGCGTTGTAAATAGAAGCACGCATACCACCCACCGAACGATGACCTTTCAGGTTGAGCAAGCCAATGCCATCAGCCCCTTGTAAAAACGCCTTATCGAGGCTGCTATCGGCCAATGTGAACGGTACGTTCATACGCGAGCGGCTAGCTATCTCAACGGGGTTAGCATAAAAGCTATGGCCATCGACAAAGCCATAGAGCTTTTCAGCTTTGCGCTTGTTTAGCGCTTCCATAGCCGACAAACCGCCCTGCTCTTTAATCCACTCAAATACTAAACCGGCCATATACCAAGCATAAGCCGGCGGCGTGTTAGACATAGAACCAGCTTTTGCCTGAACCTGGTAATCAAGCATCGACGGCGTCATTTTGCTAGCCTGGCCTAACAATGACTTGCGCACGATGACTAGCGTAAGGCCCGATGGCCCAATATTTTTTTGCGCACCGGCGTAGATTAAATCGAACTTTTCAATATCGATTGGACGCGACAAAATAGTTGACGACATATCTGCGACCACAGGCATGCTAACGTCAGGCTCCCAAAAAAATTCTACTCCGCCAATCGTCTCATTAGGCGTGTAATGCAAATAAGCAGCCTGCTCATCGATCGCCCAACTGTCAAAAGCCGGAATACATGAGAAATTCTGCTCTTCGCTACTAGCCACCACATTAACATTGCAATATTTCCCAGCCTCCTGAATAGCCTTTTTTGACCACTGCCCGGTATTAACATAATTAGCCGAGTTTTTACCCGCTAACAAATTAAGCGGCACCGCAGAAAACTGCTGTGTAGCACCGCCTTGCAAAAACAAAACGGCATAATCATCAGAAATGCCCATTAACTCACGAAAGTTTTTCTCTGCTTCTTCAGCAATCGACACAAACTCTTCGCTGCGATGGCTCATCTCCATGACCGATAAACCTTCACCGTGCCAATCTAACAGTTCACTTTGTGCCCGAGCCAGAACAGCTTCGGGCAGTGCAGCAGGACCTGCACAAAAATTAAATTTGCGATTCATACAACATCAACTCTTAAAAAATGGAACACTATTTTGGTCATCCAATCGACCGAAAACCCTATAAGCCCTACAAGTCGACCTATGATTCCGAACCGCCCTCTTCGGCAGCCGGCTCATCGGCATCTTCATTGTCGGTGTCTTCTATACGCGCCACGCTCACAAGTGACTCACCCTCTTTAAGACGGATAACTCTCACACCCTGCGTATTGCGACCCAACTCTGAAACCTCATCGGTACGACAGCGTACTAAGGTACCCTGATCGCTGATAAGCATCATTTCATTGCCCGCATCAACCTGTATAGCACCTACCAACCTGCCATTACGCTCCGACGTCTGCATACCAATAACACCTTGCGTACCGCGACCCTTAACCGGAAATTCATCAACGTGGGTACGTTTACCGTAGCCATGTTCACTCACGGTTAGCACTCGCCCGTCGACACGAGGAATCATCAGCGCTATTAGATGCTGATTCTCGCCCATCTTGATGCCACGCACACCGCGCGCAGTTCGACCCATAGCGCGAACTGCCGTTTCTTTAAATCGGACAGTCTTTCCTTCACTACTGACCAACAACACATCAGAGGCGCCATCGGTGATTGCCGTACCAATCAAGACATCGTCTTCATCTAACTCAATTGCGCGCAAACCTACGCTGCGCTGACGAGAAAAGTCAGTCAACGCAGTCTTTTTAACAATGCCACTTGCTGTTGCCATAAAAATATAATGGTCTTCGAGGTATTCAGCCACCGGTAAAATCGACGTAATGCGCTCACCCTGATCAAGTGGCAGCATATTAACGACTGGGCGACCACGCGAACCGCGGCCAGCAATGGGTATATGGAAGACTTTCATCCAATAAACTTTACCGACATTAGAAAACAGCAAAATAGTGTCGTGCGTATTAGCAATTAACAAATGCTCAACAAAATCTTCATCTTTTACCGCCGTTGCAGAGCGGCCCGTACCACCGCGACGCTGCGCTCGATAATCATCGAGTGGCTGTGACTTAGCATAACCACCATGCGATATCGTCACTACTCGATCTTCTTCAGGAATGAGGTCTTCAACCGTCAGATCGCGCTTGCTAGCGGTTATCTCGGTGCGGCGCTCATCGCCAAAATTAGTGACCAGGTCGTGCAATTCTTCGCGAATAATTTGCATTAACCGAGAAGAGTCTCCCAGTATTTCAAGATACTCTCCAATCTGCTCTAGCCGCTCACGGTACTCTTCGAGCAGCTTACCGTGCTCCATACCCGTGAGGCGATGGAGTCGCAATTCTAAAATAGCCTGCGCTTGGGTAGGCGACAAATGATACCGGCCATCAACCACGCCGTATTGATCAGAAAGCTCGTCAGGGCGACTTGCAGTGGCGCCAGCTCTTTCTAACATTTCAGCTACACTGCCCAATTCCCACGACGCATTGATTAATTTTTCGCGCGCCTCTGCGGAGGTCGGCGATGCTTTAATAAGCGCGATAACAGGATCGATGTTAGCTAATGCAATGGCCCAGCCTTCCAGAATATGTCCGCGCTCACGAGCCTTGCGCAGCAAATACACCGTGCGCCGCGTAACGACTTCGCGGCGATGCTGAATAAAGCACTCTATTAATTTTTTTAAATTAAGCAGTTTTGGCTGACCATCGACCAACGCCACCATATTGATACCGAAAACCGTTTCCAGCTGAGTTTGAGCATAAAGATTGTTTAGCACCACCTCACCTAACTCGCCACGACGCATCTCAATGACGACGCGCAAGCCATCTTTATCTGACTCATCACGCAGCTCAGATATACCTTCGATTTTCTTCTCTTTGACAAGTTCGGCAATTTTTTCTATCAAGCGAGCCTTATTGACCTGGTAAGGTAACTCGCTAACAATAATCGTCTCGCGCTTGGTTTTCTCATCAATTTCAACCACCGCTCGCGCGCGAACATAAATCCTGCCACGGCCGGTGCGATAGCCCTGCACAATACCCGCACGGCCATTAATAATACCCGCCGTAGGAAAATCAGGCCCCGGCAAAAACTCCATCAATTCATCAACCGTCAACTCGGGATTTTCAATCAGAGCGAGGGTTGCCCTGACGGTCTCGTTGAGATTATGAGGAGGCATATTAGTTGCCATGCCCACCGCGATACCCGAAGAGCCATTAACTAATAAGTTGGGCACTCGTGTAGGCATAACTTCGGGAATAAACTCAGTGCCGTCATAGTTGGGCACATAGTCAACGGTTTCTTTGTCTAGATCAGATAACAATTCGTGGGCGATCTTTGACATGCGAATTTCTGTATAACGCATAGCTGCCGGAGAATCACCGTCAATTGAACCGAAGTTACCCTGACCATCAACCAACATATAACGCAGCGAGAAAGGCTGCGCCATACGAACGATCGTGTCATAGACTGCTGAATCACCATGCGGGTGATACTTACCAATCACATCGCCCACAACGCGTGCAGACTTCTTATAAGCTTTATTCCAGTCGTTACCCAACTCATTCATCGCATGCAAAACACGTCGATGTACTGGCTTCAAACCGTCGCGAACGTCGGGCAGTGCACGCCCCACTATTACGCTCATAGCGTAATCGAGGTAAGACTTTTTAAGCTCTTCCTCAATATTGATCGGTAAAATCTCTTTGGCTATCTCAGCCATGTTTTATCCTCGGTCATAAAATACACGGATCCGCTTAACAGCACGGCACTTCATTTTGTTATTGGAGCAACTCGAATACTAACAACTAGCCTAGCGAGAACTCAGCGACAGCCTGACTGGCGACCACCCACTAAACCTCGACTTCAATACCGCTGCCCACTGATATAACTCAACGCCCCAGCCTCTTAACAATCGATCACAAAAGGCTTAAATTTGCAGTTCGCTGGAGCCACAGGTGACCGCAAACGGCACCGAGATAAATAGCACATCGAACCCAGCGCGGAGCCTCAAAAACGGGCCTTAGCAGCGGCCAGAATGATACCATAAAGACCCCATAAAAAGGCCGCTATGAAAATGCCAAACAGGGTACTTTGGCACTAAATTTCAGCCCGATTTCAGAACCCTTTAAGCCCCGCATTGCGGCGCTCCAACCGACTGAATCAATACACAGCCCAAGAGCCTAACTGCCCCACCCAGCGTATGCACTTTATGATCGCGCAGAAAAGACATTCGGCGGGCAAAACAGCTAAGACAACAGCGGCTCCTATTCACCCACTTTGCTCGCTGCTAGGGCGAGCATCTCAGTGGCAGCATGGCGTATAATCCTCGCCCGAAACGGCCAGCCACGCAACGACGGCTAAATATTGCACGCCCACTCAGGCAGAATAACTTTGACATCATCCACCGAAGCAAAAAACAACCGCATCATTGGCGCTAGCTGGGTAATACCCATAGATGGCGACACTCACGGCTCGCTATTAGGCGCCGAAACAGCAACGGTTCATCGCGACCATGGCCTGCTCATTGTCGATGGGAAGATTGCCCAGATGGCTCCCTATACCGAACTGGTTGCACAAGCCCAGCAAGCCGACCCAGATATCGATGTCGAGTTTTTTGCCGACCACATCATGCTCCCAGGCCTGGTCAACTGCCACGGCCATGCCGCGATGAGTTTGCTGCGCGGGTTTGCCGATGACTACGCCTTGATGCCTTGGCTTGAGCAGCACATCTGGCCAGCTGAGAGCCAATGGCTGAGTGAGTCATTTGTGCGCGACGGCACGACCTTGGCCGTTGCGGAAATGCTGCTTGCAGGCACCACAACCTTCTCAGATATGTATTTTTTTCCTGAGGCCAGCGCCGAAGTTGCCGAATCGCATGGCGTTCGCGCACAAATCAACTTTCCGATTATTGAATTTTCCTCCAATTGGGCCAGCGACACGGAGGAATATTTCGCCAAAGGCCTCGATCTTTTTGACAACTACCGCCACAGCAAACTGGTCAGCGTAGGCTTTGGACCGCACGCACCCTACACCGTCAGTGATGCCAGCTTTGAACGCGTAGCCGTGCTCGCCGAAGAAATCGACACTCACATCCAGATCCATCTGCAAGAAAGCGCAGCCGAGGTGGCCGACTCTGTCCGCGACCATGGCGCCAGCCCCATCGAGCGCCTGCATCGCCTCGGTGTACTAGGCCCGCGCACACAAGCTGTGCATCTAACACAATTTAACGAGCGCGATATCGAACTACTGGCGCAATCGAATACCAGCGCTGTCCACTGCCCCGCCTCTAATGCCAAACTCGCCAGCGGCTATAGCGCGATAAAACAGTTATTAGCTGCTGGGCTACATGTGGGTCTAGGCACCGATGGTGCCGCCAGTAACAACACACTCGACCTATTTGACAGCGCGAGACTAGCGGCACTGCAGGCCAAGCTCCACAGCAGCGATGCCACTGCACTCAACGCCACACAAAGCCTGCATCTAGCGACCCAAGGCGGCGCCAACGCACTCGGTCTGGGTGAGCAAATTGGCAGCCTCAGCATAGGCAAGCAAGCCGACATCATAGCCATTGATACACGCCAGCCTGGCATGCAGCCTGTGCACAATCCAATATCGCAGCTGATTTACACGCAAGCTGGCAGCGCCGTGAATCATGTATGGATTGACGGCGAGGCCGTCGTTCGATCCAGAGAGCTGTTGAACATAGATCTCGCCGAGCTACTTGCAAACACAAAAGCATGGCGCGACAAATTAGCTAAACGCTAACCAAGCCGCATCACAAACCGCCATTTAACCCCAAAACCATCACCATAGTTAACGTATCAACCATGACAAAAAATACTAGCGAACAAAAAACAATTGAGCACGATACCGAAGCGCAAACCGCTAATGTAGACCTCGATGAAATAGCCAAATTTGAAGCCTTAGCTGCACGATGGTGGGACACCGAAAGTGAATTTAAACCACTGCATGAAATCAACCCGTTGCGCGTCAACTTCATCAACCAACATTCGCCAGTCGCCGGCCAATCGGTCATCGATATTGGTTGTGGCGGCGGCATTTTGAGCGAAGCCTTAGCCTCAATGGGCGCGGAGGTCACAGGCATTGACATGGGTGAACTGCCGCTCAATATTGCGCGCCAGCATGCCTCAGATAATGGCGTTACTGTGGAATATAAACAAGATACTGCCGAGGCCATTGCCAAAGCTCGCCCCGGCCAATACGACATTGTTACCTGTCTAGAGATGCTTGAGCACGTACCCGAACCTGGCAGCGTCATTGCAGCCTGCGCAAAACTTTGCAAACCCGGCGGGCACCTCTACTTTGCCACCATCAATCGAAACCCAAAAGCTTATTTGTTTGCCATCATCGGCGCCGAATACGCATTACAGTTGCTGCCAAAAGGCACCCATGAGTATGCTAAATTTTTAAAACCCTCGGAATTGCATCGCTGGATGAGACAATGCAACCTGGACCTTAGCCATAGCACTGGCATGGCTTACAATCCGCTCACCAAACGATACCGCCTGGATCCTCACGATCTGAGCGTAAACTACTTGCTGCACGCCGTTAAAACCAACGATTAAACGCCACCAGCATTCAGTTCAAGCGCACACGCGGCACTCAACAACCACCTATGGAAAGCAAGGCCTTTATGCAAGCTGTTCTTTTTGATCTCGATGGAACCCTAGTCGACACCGCGCCAGACTTTGTGCTGGCCGCCAATAAGCTACGCCAACAGCTAGGCAAGGCGCCCCTGCCCGCAGCAATCATTGCCGCGCAAGTCACCAATGGTGCCATAGCCGTAGCCAAGCTTGCCTTTGACGCCGACGAGCATCACGCCGACTTTGATAACTATCGACAGGCATTGCTTGATAGTTATCAGCAACACCTAGGCGCTGCATCCGCACCGTACGACGGACTATTAAATCTTTTACAGACGCTCGAAGAACGCGGTATTGCATGGGGCGTGGTCACTAACAAACCGGTGTTCTTTGCACACAGCTTGATGGAAACGTTAGGAATAAGAGAACGCTGCGCCACGTTAATTTGCCCCGACCATGTCAAACAACCCAAACCCGCCCCAGAGGGGCTTGTACTGGCTGCCAAAGAGCTCGGCATTGAGGCATCTCGCTGCATTTATGTTGGTGACCATCTGCGCGATATAGAAGCCGGCAACGCTGCTAGCATGAGTACAATAGCAGTGAGCTATGGCTATCTTGCTCCCGATGATGACGCCAACTTATGGCTTGCTGATTACGTGGTACAAACTCCCGGCGAGTTGTGTGAAAGAATTTTGCACCTCATTAAATAAGTCCAGCTTCGCGCCAGCATTGGTAAACACTACTTGAATTGTTTATCCTTTCTAACTTTGAGCCTTTCTATTGCATCACCGAATCTCTTTGAGCCACTGACATGCAGCAACCCGACGATCTTTCTACATACCAAGCAACCCCAGACCTCCTTAAAGGAAAAAACATTTTAGTGACTGGCGCAGGCGCGGGCATCGGCAGAGCCGCCGCACTGAGCTTTGCGCAGCATGGCGCTACCGTTATCCTACTGGGCAAAACTGAGAGTCACCTTAGTGAAGTTTACGATGCCATTGAGGCCAATGGCGATCCGCAACCGGCCATCGTCCCGTTTGATCTAGCCACCACTGACGAGTCGGCCTATGAAGACATTGCACTGCAACTTCAAAATAACTTAGGCGGCCTACACGGCGTACTACACAATGCTGGAATTTTAGGCGAACTCAAGCCTCTGGAGCAGTATGACGGCAAAACTTTTGCTGATGTACTCAACGTCAATCTATTGAGTAACTTCCTGCTCACAAAAGCATTAATGCCCTCACTCAAAGCTGCCGAGAACGCATCGATCATCTTCACTTCGAGCAGCGTCGGGCGCCAAGGTCGCGCCTACTGGGGAGCCTATGCCGTTGCAAAATTTGGCATTGAAGGGCTCATGCAAATCTGGGCCGATGAACTGGAGAGCACGTCTTCCATTCGCGTCAATTCACTCAACCCCTGCGGCACCAGCACAGCTATGCGCCGACAAGCCTACCCCGCCGAAAGCCCCAGCAGCACGCCACAACCTGAGGCGATAATGGGTGCCTACCTCTTTTTAATGGGTGATGAAAGCATCCACATTAATGGGCAGCAACTCGACGCAAGAACCCGCTAAACAATCCTCTAAACAATCCAGCTAACGGCCCCGCCACAAAAAAGCCTAACTAGGCCCCCAGATCCATTCATGCCGATGGTGTCAACGCCACACCCGTGTCATATTTTTGACTCAAGCACTGCCCAGCTAAAAAAAAATGCCAAACACGGTAAAAACCAGCAAAAATAAAAATAAAAAATATATAAATATCAATTAGATAAGGCCTTATTCAATAAACTGGCACAATTTTCGCTCCTACTAAAATAAGATCGGGCGATTATCCCTCCGGGTACGGTTTACCAACGCATTACCGCAACCGAATCCCCGGTCTGAACTTTTTTCTTGCTGGCAATAGCGGTCATCAAACATCCGGAAAATAGGAAGCCCCATGACAAGCAAAACCCAGCCACCAAAACACCACTACTGATCGGGCGCAGCATGGAAAAATCAAGCGAAATTAAGCAAGAAGCCAATACGCCTACCAGCCGACTAGTACACAGCAAGCGCGACGCTACAAAAACCGAGCAGTCCAATCGCGGGGTAGTGACTGCCAATCATGCGCGCAGCAAACTCCCCTCCGAACAAACTCAATTTATTAACGAGTTGCGCCTCTATTTGTGTACCGAGCTTCAAACGAGCCTTAAAGTCGATAACCTGCTGCAAATATTTTTTAGCCGACTTGAGCACCTCATTGGAATTGCGGGCGTCGAATTTGCTGTAGAAAAAGCGCGGCCAACATCGTCAATCATCGATACGGTGGTACAAATTCCCACAGCTGGCAAACCCACCTGCGTCGGTGCACATGCAATTCACACATTTTGCTATCAGCTAAACACAAAAGATCATGAGGTGGGCACACTGACGTGCTACTCGCGCAACCGCATCGATGGATTAAATATTGAGGTACTCGAGGCGGCGATCAGCACGCTTATTTATCCTCTGCACAACGCCGTGCTCTTTCAGCAAACGCTAGCCTCTGCTGAGGCCGACTACCTCACCAATTTAGGTAACCGCGATGCCCTAGGTAAAACCCTGCCCAATATGGTCGCTAGTGCGCGACGCTACCAACAGCCCCTCTCAGTCTTGATGATAGATATCGACCAGTTTAAAAACATTAACGATCAATATGGCCACAACTCGGGCGATCAAGTCATAATTGCCTTGGCCGACGCTATTCGAGCGATTGCGCGCGATTCAGATATTGCTTTTCGGTTTGGTGGCGACGAGTTTTTAATCTTGCTGGGTAATACTGATAGCAAGGGTGCCGCGGCAGTGGCTGAACGTCTGCGCAAACGCGTTGAGTCATTGGGATTTGGCGAGAATGCGTCGAACAGTTTTACTATAAGCCTTGGCAGTGCGGTACTTAATAAAGAGGAAACACCTAGCGCACTCATCTTACGAGCCGACCAAGCGCTGTATCGGGCAAAAACTACGGGCCGTAACTGCTCAGTGCTCGCTTGATGTGCAGTGCTAGTTAGTCACAAAAACAATGAAGTCACCAGGGCGGTCACTTCGCTCCATCGTGGCTCTCAATTATCGCCAGCCAAAATACGTTTAAGTGAGCTCAATAACTCACCGTTCTCATCGGCCGAGCCAATCGAAATCCGAATAAAATCCTTTAGCCTAGGTGCATTGAAATAACGCACCCAAACATTGCTTGCTTTCAGCGCTGCATATATTTCTGCCGATGGCAGTGTGGCGTGACGCGCCATAATAAAGTTGGCCGACGAATCCAGCGACTCAAACCCAAGACTCTCAAGCGCTGCGACCAACTGCTCACGATTGTCGACCACGCGCTGGCACGTAGACTGAAAGTAGTCTTCGTCAGAAAAACTAGCCTGCGTCACTGCGCTGGCCACCGCATCTACCGGATACGAGTTAAAACTATTCTTAACGCGCTTCAAACCATCGATAAGTTCAACTGACGCTAACGCATAACCAATTCGCAAGCCGGCTAGGCTGCGCGATTTAGACACAGTGCGCGTCACTACTAAATTCGGATAATGCGCCAACAACGGTATCGCCGAAAGATCGCTGCCAGTAGCATCGGGCTTTACAAAATCGATATAAGCCTCATCAACGACGACCACAGTATTGGGGTGCGCTTGTAGCACCCTTTCAATGTCGTCAGCAGACTGAAAAATACCGGTAGGCGCGTTGGGGTTGGCAAATATAATACCGCCCGCTTCTTCAGGATAGCGCGTCCAGTCGATAACGAAATTATCATCAAGCGGTATCATTTTAAAATCAATATTGTATAGGCGACAATAGACTGGATAAAAGCTGTAGGTGATATCAGGAAAGCATAACGGCTTGTCTTGCCGAAAAAACGCATTGAACGCATGCGCTAAAACCTCATCAGAACCATTACCAACAAACACCTGCCCCGCCTCAACGTTGTGGTAGCTGGCAATGCAGGCACTCAATTCCGTAGACTCAGGGTCAGGATACAAACGTAAAAAATCGGCGTCTAACTGGCGCAAGGTGTCCTGAACTCGCGGCGAGGGTGGATAAGGGTTTTCATTGGTGTTGAGTTTAATAATGCCGCTCGTAGCACTCTGCTGGCCTGGCACATAAGGCTTCAGCGAATTGACAAATGGACTCCACAAGCTGCTCATTGATACATTCTCTCAAAAAATAAATTCACCAGACTGAAACTTAGCCACGTAAAAAAATAACTACACCGTCAGCGCTAAACTAGTGTCAGCTCAACTAACCATCATCACCGCTGCGCATTTCAGCCGAGCGCGCGTGCGCAGTTAACGATTCGCTGCGCGCTAGCGTCGAGGCGATGGGGCTCAACTGTGACGCTGATTTCGGGTCGCATTGAATAATAGAACTGCGCTTCTGAAAATCATAAACCCCCAGCGGAGAAGCAAAGCGTGCCGTCGTGGACGTTGGCAACACATGATTTGGCCCAGCGCAGTAATCACCAAATGCCTCTGGCGTATGGCGACCTAAAAATATGGCTCCGGCGTGGCGAACCGAGCTCAACCATTGCTCTGGATCATCGATCGATAATTCAAGATGCTCAGGAGCGATGCGATTGACCACCTGGAACGCTTCGTTCAAATCGGCAACCTGAATGAACGCTGCACGATTATTCAATGAAGCTGCAATAATCTCACTGCGCTCCATGCCGCCTAACAGTTTTTCAATACTGGCGCTTACTTTGGCAAAAAAACCTGCCTCGGTTGAAATAAGAATCGCTTGCGCATGCTCATCGTGCTCCGCTTGCGAAAACATGTCCATCGCAATCCAGTCAGGGTTGGTTTTTCCATCACAGACAATGAGGATTTCGGACGGCCCGGCAACCATATCAAGGCCAACCTCACCAAAAACTATTTTTTTAGCAGTTGCCACATAGCGATTACCAGGGCCCACAATTTTGTCAACGCGAGGAACGCTCTGCGTGCCGTAAGCCAGCGCGGCAATAGCCTGAGCACCGCCCACCGCAAAAAAGTGATCTACCCCAGCCAGAGCGGCTGCAGCCAAAACAGTTTGATTTAACTCACCGGCCGGAGCTGGCGATACCATAATGACTTCTTCAACGCCGGCCACATTAGCTGGCACTGCATTCATTAAGACACTCGATGGGTAAGCGGCTTTACCACCAGGAACATAAATTCCAACGCGCTCTAACGCTGTAACTTGCTGGCCCAGCATCGTCCCGGTGGCATCGGTGTACCGCCATGATTGCTGTAGCTGTCTGTTGTGAAAGTCTTCTATTCTTTGCATCGATAACTCAAGCGCCAAGCGCAGATCTTTATCGATACTGTTAAGTGCATCATGCATGGCCGACTGGCTAATGCGCAGATCTTCGATGGTCTTACAGCTAAAGCCATCAAATTGCCGAGTATAATCGAGCAGCGCATCGTCACCGCGCGTCCGAACATCCAGCATAATGGCCTTGACCGATGACTCAAGTTCGATATCAGACACGGCTGACCAAGCAACCAGCGTGTCTAACTGCTCGTAAAAACCATCGGCAGCGGCATCCAAGCGCAATATATTAATCGCTGGCCCGCCGTTTAGATTGGAATTGTTACTCATAATACTGATCTATTTTCCGTTTGAGCATTTGAATTTCTACCTCTACCAGCCTTCGCATGGCGAAAAAACACGGCGCACTCAAGCTCGGCATAAAAAAACCAGTCAAGTCAGACACGCATTCTACGCACTACGCCAAGCTACTTAACCGCACCCGATAATGCGTCAAC
>Ga0213865_10000175_pt1 | contig 42819 bp, 58 predicted proteins | sample PICome_6_FD_160100 | JGI IMG/M metagenome (GOLD analysis project Ga0213865, IMG submission 160100) | Coastal seawater microbial communities near Pivers Island, North Carolina, United States - PICO282 | ecosystem: Environmental > Aquatic > Marine > Coastal | place: USA: North Carolina...
TGTAGTGACCTTCTTCCATGTCCTTACCTTCCATATGATAACCTTCTTCATAATGTCCCTCTTCCATGTCCATTTCTTTCATCATTTCAGCGATGTCAGAATCTTCATCAAGATCGATTTCGTAAATGGTTTCACCCATTCCACCACAATCTCCTTCGGCACAATACTCTTTTTCGTTCATCATTTCTTCCAATTCATCCATAGATTCTTTAATGTAATACTCTGCTCCAGTTTCGTTATCTGTTAAATGAATACCGTCTTCATCTTTCACTACTTCTACTTCATCATCGTCAGAGAGTTTTTTGAATACTTTAACAACTTCGTCATCAGGCGCACCTGTTAAGTCTATTACATCTTCTCCTCCCATGTCCATATCCATAGGTAATTCTAAATCCATCTCAACGTCATCCATTTCTTCTTCACCTTCTCCAGCATCTAAGTCTAGTTCAGTATCCAAATCAAGTTCAACGTCATCAACTTCATCTTCATCAGAATCGACATCTAAATCTAAATCCATATCTTCCATGTCTATCATGTCTTCCACTTCATCTTCATCTTCATCAACATCTAAGTCAACTACTTCCTCTTTTTCATCATCAGACCCTTCAATAGCATCGTCATCCATTTGTTCAGAAACTTCTTCAGCTTCTTCTTCTTTGACTTCTTCGTCTTTCTCTTTTAAAGACGACTCAACGATACTTTCAAATTCCTTGGACATATGTGCCGCAAGCATTTCTTTCGTGTTGGCTTTTAAGGCATCTTCTAAAGACTTTGCTTCTAGTAAAGCCTCTTCGATGATTGATTTCTTTTTTTCAGCCATTTTAATTTTATTTTTTTTAAAATATTATTATTATTAACGCATTACTATGCGTTTAATTAATAAATATGCAATAAATCTAAAAAGTGTGTTTTTTTATTAATCTAATAGAAAATTGTTTAAACCATCTTTCAAAATACTATCTTCTTTTTTAGTATTTGATTCTGACATTTGTTGTTCTCTAGAAGGTTCATCACTATATATCCAAGATCCTGGTGTTGATGGTGAAGTAACAATATCCCAACAAATTAATTCGAAGTCATCTTGTACTATATTTTTACCACCTTCTTTTTCTAAAGATCCTACACCTCTAGACGATACACCAATCTTTAAACCTTTTCTTAAATAATTCGCTACTCTATCACCTTCACAAGATATGATTCCTTGATTTACAAATCCTGGTGACATAATAATTTCTAATTTACCCATAAGTACATTACCTTCCCACCATAAGTCTACCACATTATGTGAAATTCTACTTACTGCAACAATAGACGATTCAGGATGATCCGCTTCACCTAACGCTCTCTTCTCTTTAATAAGTTTAAGGTAATTTTCCGCTTCTCTTCTAAGTAATGCTTCAGGATATACTCTTTCGTTTCTATTTTCCACCCCATATTTCTGCATAACCGCATAAACTATTAAAGGTTCCTCTATAATAGGTTCACCTTTTGATAGTTTTGTCATCTCACTAATAAAGTGTCGGTTATCTTTTGGAGAAATATATCCTGCATCATATTCGATAAGGATACCTTTCTTTTTAATTTCGTTCTTCTTTAATATTTCCATAATAATGATATACTTTAATTATAAATATATCACTATGTTAAAAAAATTACTTTTTAGTTCTATAGAAAGTAAAAATAGAATTGTTTTCCAAACAGTCGGTTACAACATCTTTAATAATCTGTTTAGTGTTATCTACAATTCTTGGTTTGTTTAAAGGAAGATACTTCTTTTGGTATAGTGTTATCTCACAACTCATAAAACTTCTTTTCTCAATAGATAAACCTGAAGTTCTCATATCTAGATCTACCATATACTTATGGTTGTGAAATAAATCTTTGTTTAAAGAGTTGTTTAGTTTTTGTTTTATTTTTTTTCTTACGTTACGTAAATAGTAATCGTAATTTAAGTTTTCATCTAATTCACTTAGTTGTCCCCACGCACATAAGTTGATGTATAGACTTTTAGATTCTTTGTTATTAACTGTCCCAATTTTAGTTTTGTAGTTGTCTAATAAATCTAATTTGATTTCTTTTCCTAATTTCATTAATCATTTCTTTCATTTTTTTGTTATTTTTAAAGTTTGTATATTACAATTATAATGATTGTGACGCGAAATGTCAAATTTTAGACATGAAAAAACCCACTATAGTAGCGAACTTTAGTGGGTAATATATTGTCCGTAGACAATAACGGTCCTAATCCGTTTTTTTAAGAGTATATTTATTTACAAAATGAGTCAACAAAATTTGACCACCCTGCAGGTAACTTATCTGAGAACAATTCTTTTAATTGACTCTTATCAATTTTACCATCTTTCATTGCATTATTTATGTCAGTAAAATTTCTAAATTTAATTTCATTACCTTTAGCGTCAGTGTAAGATACTGTCATATCAAAATCATCACCAGTACTTTCATTTAATGTTCTCTTAACAATTTTTCGTAAGTCTGATTCTGTAAGATTTACGATTTTTCCATTTTTTTTAATTTTCATTTTTCTTTTTTTTCCTATTATTATTATTATTATTATATAGATTCATTTAAATCATAAATCTTACCTATATCCGTTTTAAAATTTTCTAAACTAAAATTAGTATTCAATAACTTATCTTTAACTTTTAAAAGTTTACCTTTCAAATCCAAATCAGAAGACTCATTTAATTTATTATCGATAGCATCAATACACTCTCTTTTTAGTTTATTAAATATTTCTTCTTTATCTTCATTACTACCATTAAGAACTGTCTTAATAATTTCTTTTTCTGATTCTGAAATATTAGAATATCTAGAGTTAAATTTATTAACCGCCAATTTTGTTAATACGCTAGGTGGTAAATCAACACTTTCTGTAACAACCTCTTCAGTAGTAACTTCTTTTTCTAACATAGGATTAACAATAAAATTAATTGTTTCATTAATCTTCTTAATATTAGAAGGTGTTTTTTTTGTATTAACTAAATATGTTATCTTATTATAAAATTCTTGATTTTCTTTTACAATTTCATTACCTTTAAGAATTTTAAGAAAAAATTCATTTCCTTTATTAATGTGTTCTTCGTTTAAACCTTTTAACAAATAAATATTTTCTTTAACAAAATCTATAGCCTCAGTTTTATCATCAAATTTAGTGTTTTGTAAATTACTATAAATTAGATACTGATTCTTTAGTGTTTCGTTTTCTTTGATTGTTTTTAAAAACTTAGAAAATAGTTTTTTACCCTTAATGTCTTTTTTAATTGTAGACTCAATAACTAAATTTTTAAAGGTATCTTTTATATTACCAAAATTACTCATGTTCTTTTTTATTAATAAATATTCTGAATTTATAAAAAAGATCTATTTTGTTAAATTATCAATTTCTTTTGTGATATCACTAATCTTAGAATTTAGTATTTCCGTATCTTTTTCTACGTCATCTAAGTTAAATACCTTTTCATCTTTATCTAAACTTTCCATTAGTCTATTTAAATACATACCTTGATATTTTTTAACCTTTTCTTCGTATTTTCTCTTTTCTTGTTCTAATAAAAGATTTTCTTTTTTATCTTTAGTAGATTCTACTGCCGTTTCTGTTTCTGCTGCAGATGCTTCACCACCAGCTAAACTATCTGCTGCAGATTCTAAACCACCTGACTCACCACCGAACCCTGCCATTTCACCGCCAGTATCTCCACCACCTTCTTCACCACCTTCTGCTGGTGCTGCACCTGTCAATGCGGAGAAATCACCGTAAAGTTTATCAACTCTATCAAAGATACCTGTTTTCTTAATTACGTTTGCAGTTTGTTCCATTTCTGCTGCTGCCGCTTTTTCTAATCTTTGTTGTTCTAAATCATTTCTAATATCTTCTTCTGACATACCTAAGATTTCTTTTCTAGCTCTCGTCATAGACATTGAACCAAAACCGTTACCAGCATCAGATACCGCATCTTTATATAGTGTAACTTTTAATTGAGTTTGTTCTATCTTTAACATTTCAGCTTGTGTTGAAGGGTTGTTAAGAGTTAAAGTAAAGTTTTCTAATTCATCTTCTAATCCTAAAATATATAAGTGAATTATCGCAATCTTATTTAACTCTTGTAACATTGCTTGTTGAATTCTATTAACAGTTCTAGCAAATCTAATATCTTGTAATGCCAAATTTTTACCTTCACCATTCACCTCTTCAAAACCTAAAAATGGTTTTGGTACTCTAAGTGCAGTAAATAACTTTTTTTGTAGATACTGTATATCCGCAATCTCCGATAGGTTAGTTGCACCTGGTAATGTTTCTATGGGTGATGGTGCACTCGCATCCCTAACTGGAATAAAATAGTCCTGATCTTGTGCCATTTGATTATACCTAGTATCTATCTGTCCTGTGTTTTGATCGATTACAGGACTCCTTTTAAAATTATCAGCAATTTTATTTACATAAGATGGTACATCTTGTTCGTCAATATTACCTACAAATATTTTAAATATTCTTCTCTCTGGTGCTCTTGTTACCCTATATATTAGCATTGCGTCTCAGAAAGTAATAATTGTTTCCATATCCTTCTAGCTTTTTCTAACATAGATGTACCATATGGAAGTCTTCTATCATCACCTAATAATCTAAAATGTGCAACTTGCCAAGCATTAAATTCAATATCCCTTTGTCCCCATATAAACTTAACTGGATTAAATTTATCTGTATCAGCATTCATAGAGTTTTCACCAAAACCAGAGTTTTCTTTTCTACTAATTTCTATGTTTGGTAATTGTTTTACACTTGTCACACCATCGTCACTATCAATACTTAGATATAAAAAGTCATCACCATATTTACAAACATTTCTAGTCCACATTGGTAATGATGTGTGAATATCTAATCTATTAAAAAATAAATCATCTAATATTCTTCTAACCCTTCTACTTTCAGAAAAAATATTAATCACTTTATTATCTGGATTTAGTGTAGTAGACTCTTCCATCATAATATCTAAAGCTGCCGCAATTTCTGGAAAAAATTCCATACCTTCAAAATCTGCATATGAAGCTAATCTAGTAGTTTCATAATATATGGAGTGTTGATATATTTCATTATCTACTTTCTGCCATTGATTTGCGAGGTATGCATCTTGTTGTCTTTTTAACTTTTCATAGTCGTACTCTTCTTTAGACTTAGTTTTTAAAAGTTCTTTATCGTTTATAGAATACCTAGATTTACTTTGTTGACGATTAACGTCAGGTCCAAATAAATCATTTAATTGTTGAAATACTGTTTTTCTTGCCATTTTCTTTTAATATACTTTGTTACTATTATAATAAATATATAGAAAAACTAAATACTATTTAATTCCAAACAACCAATTATAATCACCATTATCATTATTACTATTATTTGATTGTTTTGGATTATATGTTGGGGTATTAGTGTAGAAAGGATTTATGTGTTTTTCTTCACTAAACATAGTGTCTCTTTGTTTATTTGTTGTATTTACCCAACTATCTAACATAGCTTTAGTTTGTTTCTCAACATGTTCTAATTTCTTAAAGGAAGTTTGTATTATAAATATTGCCATCGCATATGCCATAATTATATCATCATGATAACCTTCCATATGATCAGCCCTACCACCTTTATAAACAAAAGTTCTAAGTTCAGATATCATCCTTTGTGAACGTATAATGGTTTTATTTTCTCTAATATGTTCTTCTAATTCAGATACCATCTGTAAACGAGTGTTCCCAACATTAAATCCTGGTACTTTATCACCTTGTTTATATGCAGTTTTTGCGTATTTCTCAGATAATTTTCTACTTTTAGGGTCATCATAATGTAGATGTTTATAGTCCATTTCCAAAAGTTTTAAGACTGTTGCAACACCCATACCACCTGTAATATCTACTATAGTATATGCATTATACATATTACCATACTTATATACCATCTCTGCTAACATATCAGGAGGTAATTTATATTTAAACTCCGCAACTTGTTCTAAATTCTCAAAATCTAATATCACAATAGTGGAACTATCTTTACCATCCCCTCTACTGACATCAACCCCCATTATGTATTTATGTCCCACTTCAGGTTTTTTCCAAATCCACATACTCTTTTCAATCTCAGAAGCAAATTCAGGATCTTTTACGAAATTTTCTTCGTGATATGTTACATACTCATCATCGACAACATTACCCCCTGAACCAATAAATGATACATCAAGCTCTTGTGCGATTTTTTTAGGGTCACCCATATCTGCAGCCATCTCTTCATACCAAGGGGATAAAGGTTTCCAACCATCCTTTATCATTACTTCATAATATTCGATTGTAGATTCATCAGTTTCATATATATTATCCATATATTCCCATCTTAACTTAGTCCTATCTACCGTATCACATATTATTTCTTCTTTTTCCTCATCTTCACCCCTAACCCAATAAAGTCCTCTATTATACCTAACATCGTGATACCATTTCATTTCTACTAAGTTGAAGTTATTATCACCTGTTTTAGACTTATCATAGGTTTTATAGTATAGAGGATCCATACCATTTGGTGTAGATATTAATGCAATCTTACCACCAGTACCTAACGATGCCAATGCTGCACCAAATACCTCAGAACCGTTGTCAATAAAGGCTGCTTCATCCATAACTAAAAATGTTGGCGTAAAACCCCTTAATGCGTCTTTAGATGTTGCAAGTGCTCTAATCTCACAACCATTAGATTTTAATTTAAGGTGTCCCTTTGAGTTTATCTCTAAATAATCACTACCTTCATTTAAACCCCAAACCCAATAAGGTATCTGATCTAAAAAGTCTTTAACTTTTTTTAAGAATTCTTGTGCTAGTGTCTGTTTGTTCGCCAGTATCAACACTTTACTAGGGTTATCGGGGTCACCAAATGCAGATTTGACTGCAATATAAGCGGCAGTAGTAGTAGACACACCTGCCTGTCGAGGTTTGGTAACTAAATTACGATTGAACTCTTCATAGGATTTAATTACTTCTTTTTGTTTATAAAACAATTTAAAAGGTACCATACCTTCTTGTGTTAAATCAAATGTCTTTAAAAACGTTTCAATACCATAAATAGGATCTCCCAAACAACGAGCAAATATTTTCAATTGTTCCGCTCTATCCATAACTCTTTTTTATATAAATATGATTAAATGGTTAAAATGCAACTAAATTACCTTCTTCGAAAGCATTATAGTTAGGACCTAATTTATATGTAACATTACTACCACCACCTATCTTTTGTATAATACCAGCAACGTTTGCGGCACTCCAAAACTGAGAAAATTGTCCTGGCGAATCCTGACTACCAATGTAATTTAAAAACCCTCTCTTTGTTTTTTTAGGGGTGTCATTCATATAGTTTACTAAATCTCTAATCATAGTATCATCCTTCCTTTTAAAAGTATAACCACCTCTCATTTTTTCAAATAAAACAATCCCATTTTTTTCTGCAAAATCTTTAACTGTGCGAGAAAGATTTTCTACATCATTTGTATAATTCATACTTTTTTTAATATTAGATGCAATTCTAATTGCTTCTCTAGGTTCATAATTATCAAATAAGTAAGATACTACGTCATCAACCATACCACCCATAATTTCTTTTAAAATTTTAGATTCAACACCCCTAATCTCAAACCTATCTACTATTAACTTTTGTAACTTACTTAAAGAATTATATTTTTCTAATGGATTTTTATCACTACCAACTATCTCTTCTGTTTCTTCTTCTATAAAGATGTCTAATATTGGGATTAAACGGGTATCAATCCTTTGTATGTGATACCCTCTTAATCTAGGTAAAATAGTATTTTCAAACCAATCACGTATTTTCTTACTATGTTTAAACATACGTTCATCAAAACCAAATTCTTTAAAATATACATCTAACGCACTCATAGGGTTTAAAAGTTCAACCCTTTCGAAAAACTTATTAAGAAAACGTTCTTCTTTAGGGTGTAAATTATCCTCTACTATTCTACTTAATTGACTCTCTGTTAGTTTAATCTTCATATCATAAATTACCTAATACGTTATCATTAAAATATTCTTCTACTTTTATGTGGTTGGGATAAAAATAACCCATATCTGGAGTTCGTAACATTTCACCCTCACAATCTAATAATACTTCTATGACATTTAAAAAGTAATATTCATTATCTTGAGGAAATTCTCCTTGACACTCTAAATAGTTAATGTTGTATTCCATAAATTTATCCGTCACATCAAATTTAAGTATATGTTTATCAGAACCACCTTCTTTTTTTGATTTTACCATATCCCATTCAGGTTTAGAACCAATAACTGAAATTACTTCTTTCATCATATCCCCATGTAATTCGCTTTCTGCTGCAGATTCATACGCCCACCTATATAAGTTTTTCAATTCTAAGGCTAAATTACCAAACATACTTTCATTTTCAATTAACTCACCCAACAAATCATTATCTAATAACATATCTTCCCTTAACCCATCTCCATATGGGTCGTCTTCGTCATATCTTCCAGGAACACCATCAAACTGCCTACCAATAAAATTATTTTCTATAATATATTCTTTTATGTGTTGTAAAGATTTTTCGTCTAGATTATCCCACACATCACTATCAAAATCTACATCAAACCAACCATATATATCTGGATCTCCTGACAAAACTCTTTCTGCGGTATCCCTATCATCGTCATGAAATAATATAGATAATTCCTCATAATTATCACAGATTAAATATATTTTATTCCCTTCTATTTGAATATCCCCATAAACAGATTTAGGTACTTTACGTTTATTTTCTTTTGATGGTTGTATGATAAACGTATCTAATGTAAAATATTTATCTATCCACCCTGTACCATTTAAAATTTTATAAGGGTCACTAACATTATTTCTTAAAAGGTTATCTTCTTCGTAACCAGCGTAATCAAAAGGGTCTTCACCTAAAACATTGGTGAAAAAATTAAACACCCCAAACATAATCTCTTCATGTGAATAACTATCTGAACCTAATAACTCATCTACCTCAGATATATAATCGGGTATACTATATCCGTCATCATATTTTTTAAACAACTTACTTAATATCTTATTAAATAGTTTTAACTCTTGTGGTTCTAACATTATTTGTTTTATTAATAAATATTGATTTAAAATAAAAAATCCCACCTATTGATGGGATTGGTTATATATTAAAAATTAATCTTATATATACTTATGAAGTTTTTCTACAGTTTCAAAATCACCATTGTCTAACGCATCATCAATTAAATCTTGTATTTCTCTAGGTGACATCTCAGAATAGTCTACTTCTTTAGGTTCAGACACTATAGGTTCTTCTTTAGGTTCATCACCTAAATTGTCTAATATATCATCCATATCATCATATCCAGTATCACCTAAAATATCATCTAAACCTTCTGATGGTTCATCTTCATGAATATCTTTTAGGGTTTGGATAACTTCTTTACATTTTTGACTACCACTTAAAATTTCTTTCATAAATTCGTGAAATTGTTTCGCTGGTAACTTAGTTAATTCTTGAAATAACCATTGTTTCATATCGTAATTATCACTACCTACACAATCTAAGAATTTTTCCCACATGCCTGGACCTAATCTCATTCCCCAAATCTCACCTTCTACTGTGTCTGCCTTTTTAATTACTTCCGCCTGTTCTTCAAAGTCTAAGTGTCCATCTGCCCAATTGATTGCAGATAATTCTAATGTCCCTTTGATTAATTCGTGTACTAACAATGGAAATATCCACGCTTTTGCAACTACAACAGGAATTTCATCATCTTCTTCGATATCTACTTTTTCCATTTCTTCTTCTTCATCCTCATCTTCTGGCGCCTCAGCTTTTCTCCATTCTATCTTCTCTACACCACCAGTTTGTCCACCCATTGCACTATCAGGTATAATCCAATATTGGAAATCTGCAAGTGACATAAGTTTACCATATAATCCCATAAGTCTAGGGTCGATAGAATCTAATTCATCTGCAACCATATGGAAAATATAGTGTCCTTTTTTAGAAGCTCCTTGCATCAAAGCGTTTATAACTCTCCTTTTGTCAACTTCCATTTCTAACTCTTCCATTCTTTGTGCACTTTTTGGTGATTTAGGAACATTAAAGTCAGAATCATAATCATCATCTTCTTCTTCTTCTTCATCATCCCCAAAACCTAAATCAGTACCTGGAGGTGAAAGGGTTGCCTCTAACATTTGATCTGGAATATCAAACTCTTCTGATACAATATCTATCGCTAATTGTTCTAACGCATCTTTATGTCTTGTTTCTATTTGACTTACTTCACTCATTATCTGAAACATTTGTTGCATCATCATAGGGCTTATGTTTTGTATCCCATGATATCTTTTTACTTTATTAATGATTTCTTTAAATCTTTTACTAGCCATTTTTTCAGAATAATTTTGTAAATCAGAACCCACAGGCATAGACTTACTTTTACCAAAAATATGTTCACCACTTTTAAGTTTACCTTCTATATCTGGATTCATTCTTTCGGGATGTTCTGGATCATATTCAATTGCTTCTACAATCCTATTAATTCTTAATTTCTCACTAAGAACTCTTTTTGTAACTTCACTTATAATATTTTTTCTTTTCATTTTAATATTTTTTTTATATTACCAATCATAAACTACTGATGTCCACATACGGAAAGCTTCATTGGCTAATTTTTCAAACACTCTCTGTACGTTTCTAGTTTCGTGGTCACCATTAGTTCTATCAATTCTTTTTAATGCTGCTCTGATTAATACATCTCTAACTGCTTGTTTTTTCTCTAGTAAATAGTTAATGATTTCTATTTTTTCTTCTAATGAATCTAATTCACTTTGATATAAACCAATGTCTTCCCCTTCGTTTTCTATATCATACTCTAATTCTTCTTTTTGTTGTTCTAAAGACTCTAAATCCATGCTTTGTCCGTATAACCATCTATGTAGATCTTTTTTAGTCCAATTAAGTATTGGGGCTGCACCAAACATGTTAATGAGTCCACTTTCCCTAAGTTTTTCTAACCAACCTACAATTACACTAAATTCCCTTCTATCTAATTCTGGTACAATATATAATTTTTTACCTCTAGACTCATTCATTGTTTTCTTAGTATTTACGTATTCTATTAACTCACCTTTTTTCATTTTAGGATTAATAGATTCTTTTCTTCTATGTGGTTTCTTTATAGAACCTTCATAACCTATAGATGCGGTACAAACTGCATATGGGTTATAATCTTCTCCCCTTTCTTTATTTTGTTTTTTTACATCTTTAACGCAACGTTCCCACTTTTTTTTATGGATTGGGCTTTCTTTTTCCTTTTTGGACTCGTTTATATTAAAATAATATTTACTTTGTTTTTTATTTAAAAAATTCTCAGTCATTATTTTTTTTAATATGTCCTTTTTTTTCATTATCTTTTATTTAAGAATTTTTTAAATAAGTCTTTTGTTGATTCGTTTTTAGTTGTTACTGTCATCCCACCATCTTTATCTAGTGTGACAGACCCATCAACAGATATACCTACACCTTCTTGTTCTGCTCTTTTTACTTCATCTGGTGTATATTTGGTTTGTTTAACAGTTGTTTCTTCCGCCTCACCAATATAGGAACCATCTTCGTCATATTGGTTACTAACATCTATTGGTTCTGGATAGTCTCTGTAGTCAGGTTGTACTGGTGCATTTCTCATATAAATCTCAGGATATTGTTTCGCCATTCTTTTTAAGATTGCGTCTGGATTTTTTCTCATATATCTAATAACCGCAGGATCCATATCGTCACCATACTTACCAAATACCCCCTCAATACCTTTTTCTCTAGGTGTTGGTTTAAAATCTCTTTTACTATAAGTGTCTCTCATCTCATAGTCTTCATCTAAATAATTTTCCATCAACTTACGTCTAGTTGCTCTTTTAATTTCTGATTCGTAAATTTTTATTTTCTTTCCCATAACTTATGTGTTTATTGTTTCTTTTTCATACATTATTACCATATCTTTTTCATAAAGTTTATCTTCTACCGAAGAAATTTTTTCACCAAATGAAAAATATAATCTTTTATCTGGATACTCATCATATCCTTCCATATTTTCCCAAGCCATTGCAACGATACCATCAACTGCGTCCCACATTGCAAATGAGTCAGATTCTTGTACTAAATCTAATTTTAAATCAGTATTTAGTGTACCTGACTTTTTTATAAATTTTCCTTCTGGTGGTTCTGGGTTACCCGATGATGGATAAGAGTCCCACCCTTCTCCGTCTATGTCTTTTAATATATCCGAAAAGAGGAACTCATAAATGTAATTCCCCTTCCAGTTTTGTCCTATTTTATTTATATAGACTAAGTTCATTATCTAAACATACCTCTTCTTCTGTAAGATGGACGAGGTTTTTCACTTCTGTCCATTCTTGTGTCTGCCTTAGGTCTTGGATCAACTTTAGGTCTTTTAATAGTTCTCCACTTATCTCCTTTACCTGGCTTAGTTGTAGGTTCTTTAATTCCTGGTTCTTTAACTGGTGCTTCAGAGTTTCTTAAAAAATCAATATCTAATTCGATAAAATCTTCTCCTTTATCAGAATTCATTGAAAAGTCTAATTCACCATCATCGTTGTTATCCATATCTAAACGATTAGGAATACCATCGAAGTCTCTATCTAAATCACCTGTAGCGTCTAAGTATCCTTGTCCTGTCGCAATTGCGTCCATAACACCCATTTCTTCTTCATCTATATTACGTCTTCTATCTTTTCTACCTTTACGTAACATTTTGAAGTCTTCCGCATCTACCTTACCATTTTTGTTTCTATCTAATTTGTGTTGTTTACCGACAAGTTTTTCATTCATTATATCTTCTTCATCCATAATGTACGCCTCTTTATCATAATGTGGGTATTTTTTATGTGTCGCCTTAGATCCCATATGGTGTTCGTTTGGTCCACATTCCATACACATTCCTTCAGTTAATCTACTACCACATTGTTCACAAAGTTCTCTTCTTTCTTTTAAAACTCTTTTAAGTGATTTTTTTGTAGTATTTCTTAAAAAAGATTCCATTAATTGTTTTTTAGAAAAAACTCTACCTTCGTTTTTTTCTTCTTTATCTTTTTTACATTTGATTTTTACATCACCACACTTACATTCACCTTCAGATTTTAAATCTGACATATTATCGTCTGTCAATATAATACATTCTTTACCACTTTTGGCACCTTGTTTTAATAAGTCTTCTGCTTTAGCGTCTTTCGCACCTGGATAAATTAAACATTTATCACCACAGGTACAAATACCTTCTTCCTCTAACATTTTAAGTTGTTCTTTTTTAACTTTAACAACTTCTTTATCGTCATCTTCTTTGTCCTCACCTTCAGATAATTCCTCACCACCTTCTTCTGGTGTTTCTTCAGTAGTTTCCTCAGCGTCTAAATCCATATCTACTTCTTCGTCGCCACCTTCCATATCGAAATCATCCATACCTTCTTCGTCTTCATCACCACTCTCTATTTTTTCGATAATATCTTCTTTATCTTCTTCATCCATTTCATCTAAATGCATTGCCGATATAATTGAGTTGATTACATATTTTTCTAAATCCAAATCAGCTTCATCCATATCCCTTAACATCTGTCCGATTTTACCAGTGTATTTTTGAATCTTTTTAGTGTCTCCGTCTTCATCACCTTCTTCATCTTCCATACTTTCATCTCCGAACTCATCTCCACCTTCTTCAGTTTCTTCATCAAACTCAACATCTGCAATATCACCACCCATTTCTACATCAACTTCATCCTCTACAGGTTCTTCTGATTTAGGTGCATCAACTTTAAGAACTTTCTTTTGTTCTTCTAAGTCTGAATCTGCGTCAGAAATAATTTCTTTTTCCTCATTTTTTTCTTCGTCTTCATCTTCATGTAGTCTAAACTCCGGTTCATATACCCTTAAGGTAGTGGTCACACAGTTAATTACACGACCAGTCCCAACAGGTAAGTCTTGCAAATAGTCAGACAATTCATTAAAATCTACATACTCATTAATTTTCTTTTCTATTTCCGTAGTCAACACCTTTTCTATTTTTAGGTTTCTAATTGCACATTTTTTTGTTTTACTTAGTGAATCATCTTCTTCCATAACAAACCCAAATCCTGCACCACCACCAAAAGCGACACCATCAGATTCAAAAATGTTTGTGTTAGAGTCAATACCATATGACTCATTCAACATATCAAACTTCATATTCAAATGTTTAATTGCTTCTGCATATGACTTATATCTTTCATCATATTTGTTTTGTAGTCCTCCGATATAACTAAAGTCTTCTGCTAAGAATTGTCCAGAAGTTTTATTTGAAGTTTTAATGAAGTAATCATGATTTTCTCTAATGACACCATAAACAATACCATTAGGTCCTTTTTTGACTAATTCTAATTCTGAAAATGATTTACTTTCAGTTAAAGTATTCATTCTATCCATAAGTCCCAACATCCTATTTAGTTTGTCTTGACCTTTTAATGATTTTGGATTAATATTTTTTCTCATTTTTTTTATATTTATTTCGTTTTATCCGTTAGTTGGTAAACCTGTTTTAATGTTTACAAATTGATATTGTTCAGTACCACCAGTAGAACTTATTAAGCCAGTAGGTACATTTAATGCTGGATCTTTAGGATTCCCTAATAACATTAAATTACTATTTGGTGTTGTTGTGTTACCGTTAATTCGTAGTGGGATAACTTGACCATCCCATTCATTAGGTGGTGTATATGTGGTACCATTAATCGTAAATGGTGCACCTGTATTGTCTATTATTATAAATGCAGAATATACGTTATTTACGAAATCCGCATCTGTACTTAATTCCATTAACCTAAAATTCCCTAATGTTTCCATAATTATATTTTATTAAATAAATATTGCATTTTTTATAAAAAAACACAAATTAAATTATAATATATTCTTAAGTCTTATTTTGGATTCATCTAAAGTAAGTGATTTATCATATGCCTTAGTTTCTATCTCACTTAATTTATCTAAATACATAGTTCTCCTCAATACCTTAAACGCAATATTTTCAAAGGAATACTCACCTTCTCTATCTAAACCATTCTGTCTCATTTTCTTAATTTTTTCTTTAAGATTTTTAATCATTCTTATGGTTTTATCATAGTCTTCGTGTTTGTACATATAATATATGTCATGTATTGCGTCAATTATATTGTTCACCTTTTGTCCTACTTTTTTAGAATCTATTTCTTTTTTAGTGATATCTGGTTTAACAACCCATCCATCCCACATAATTGAATATACTCCACTGGATACGTGAGGTTCCTCAGTATCTTGCATATATAACTCCACATCATAACCTTTTATTGTTATGTCGTGTTTTTCATTCCATAAGTTCTTTTTGGAGTTGAAGTATTCTTTTACTAATTCTTCGTTTTCGTCTACATCACTAAAATTAACTAGTATATGTAAATCTACATCTGAGAATTTAGACCAATTAAAATTGGCTAAACTACCTGTTAGTATGATATCATCGATATCTACCCAACCTACATTTAAAGTTTCAAAGAAATCATCTGCAATCATAAGAAGTCTTCTCCTTACGTCTTCATGCATGTGTTGTTCTTTATCGAATATTTTTGGGTTAAGTGTTGACTGAACTTCAAAAGAAGATAAGTCAATATCTTCCTTTTGTATTATATCACTAACTTCTTGTTCTGAGATTCTTTTTATATCCATAATAATAAATATGTTTCTTTATGGATAAATATCATAAAAAATAGAAATGGGCGTATTACTATTTAATCGTTAAGTAACTTTTTTTCTTCTTTATCTATTTTATCGTGTAGGACATTCATCTCCCTACACATATGGTCAATTAATTTGTCGGACCTAGAATCAATCCTTTTATCAACCTTACTTATGTAATCATACAACTTTTCATATTTATTGTCGTATATGTTGTGTATATCTTCTACACTTCTATCTATTAACCTATAGTTGTCTTCTATTCTTTCTTCTATTTTACGTTGGATGTTCATTAAATGTATAACATCGACCTTACCTTCCAATTTACCGAATATATTAATAATACTCAGTACTAGTGCACATACACTTATTGTAGACAAGACCGTTACTAAAACTACTGCTGATTCGTATCCCATAACTTTATTTTTTTTTGTTTATTATTATTAATCGAAACGCCCGTTTCTATTTATTTACTATTGTGATAATTTCGTATCTCCACCCACTATCTGAATTTGTGTTTAGTATTTCACATAACTTAGAAGCTTGTTCAAATTTATTGGTTTCAAAAACCACACCTGTTGAGTCTAATAAAATTACGTGTTGGGGCTTACCACTATTAACCATAATCTTTTTTATTTGATAAGAGGGTTTTTTCATAACGTATTTTTTATTTTTTCTATTTGTTCAACTAAAGGTAATACATCTACCAGTTCTTTTGATTGTGAATAAGAATATTTTTTTATTATACTATGTAATAATTTTCCTTGACTTTCACCCCTTTCAAATTTTGTGTAATCTGTAAAGGTGACACCTTCATAAACATATTGTCTCCCAGAATTAAAAATTAATGCCAATTTTTTTTGGTTGACAATGTACTTAGAACCTAAAATATTAGATGAGTCATAAAGACATTCTATAGATCCGTTTTCTTCGTGTTTTATTAAAACCATAATTAATCTTTTAAAAGTTTATATGAATGTATATTTTTAAGTTCGTAAACATCCCCTTTTATTTCGGAGGGATCGCTAATTGAAACTCTTTTTTCTTCGGTTATTAACACATAATTACCTGTTATAACCATAGCAGAATCTTCATATTCTACTCTATCTGTAGGTTTACCTTCTTCGTCTTTAAGAAGTATCACTATTTTTCTGAATGTCGGTGCACTTGGTATCATATCACAAATATAATAAAAAAATATTATTATATCAAATTAAATATGTAATAATTTATAAATTTATTTTTTAACATATGGTTTAGACATTAATATTACTTCTATTAGTTTATCTTTTGGATATATTTTTTCTAATATTTTATGTCTATGGTTTCCGTCATTACAAATATAAGATTTTTTATATTTATAAACTTTTATATGCCCAACCTCAAACTTATTTGGTTTGTACCCGTTAGTTAATAAACTATTATATAAACCACCCCAATTATAATTAATCATTTCATAATCGGTATTATATGTTACATAAACAATATAAGGGTACAATATAATTGTTATTAATGCCATTACTATAAAAACAAACCTTTTAATGATTATGTTATCAACATCATAAGCTAAAGGATTTAAAAAGTCTACATTAGTTTTTTTATAAAAAAAATAAAATGTGTTATTAGGTAATAAAATTGTTAAAGGTAAACCGACTAATGAAAAAATAGTTAAAAATAAAACTGATAAGGCATATTTTTTAAATGACTTTTTCATGTCGATAGTATCCCCTACTTTTGTTAATTTATAGTGACTAAATCTATTAAATATTGAACTTACAGGTACTTGTATAATACTTTTATTTTCCATATTTACAAATATAAAAAAAATCCATAACTTGTAAAGATATGGATTTTTTTGTTAGTAGTAGTAAATAATTTTAGTCTATATTTACTTTTCTTGTGTAGGACTTTGTTTTTGTGGGTTTTTCTTTTGGTAAGAAAATAGTTGTAATACCATTCTCTGTTTTTGCGTAAATTTCTTCACTAACAACATTGGAAGGTAACTCAAAAGAACGTTCAAATTTATGGTAATGATATTCCTTAGTTATATATCCACCTTTATCAGTTTTATCTACTTCCTTAGAAGCTTTAAATGTTAAGGTTTCACCTTTAATGTCTACTGATATGTCCTCTTTGGTTAATCCTGGAGTAACTATCTCAAACTTATAAACCCATTCGTCTTCAAAAACATTAGTAGGGGGTAAATTATTCTCAAAACCACTTCTTTCTCTATTAAGTGGGGTATACCTTAACCTTAGATTATTATATGTTGGGAAAACATCGTCCCCAAAAAGACCTTCAAACTCTCTCATTAAATTTAAAAAATTTTTACTCATTTTTGTTTTTTTTTTGATATTATTATTTAAACCACATTAGTCAAATAGCATACCATTAGATAAAATATGACAAAATGTCAGGGGTTGTTAATGTGTTTACCTTTAATTTTGTAATAATTGACATCTATACCCTTTTCATCTAACATATTTTTAGGGATAAATGTCTCACCAGTATCTAAATAGTGGTTCATTCTTTTTCTACCAAAGTTAATATTAAACTCCACTAAGTCTATACCTATAAACTTTCTATTGTTTTTAAGTGATGCCACACCCGTAGTGGAAGAACCCGCAAACGGATCTAAAACAATGTCATTTTCATCACAACCTATTTTTACAAACCACTCTGCTAGTTCAACACTAAAAGGTGCTGGATGTAAAATACCTGGATTTGTTTCTGAAGCCGCAATAACCACATTATGTGGTAATGAACCTTTAGAATTTAACTCTCTCATTTGTGAATCATATACACCATCTCTAGAATTAATTGTAGTTACTGGTTTTTCAAAACGTTTTTTAGTTACTTCAGAGTGTTCTGTTCTACAATTATCTGCCCTAAATTTTGGTTTGTTTGAATTGGAAAAATGGAAGACGTACTCATATCTGTCTATCGCCCTATATTTACAGTTTGTTGGTATGGCGTTTTTCTTAAACCATATATAAGGTTTCGCAACCATATGCCAACCTTGTTTTCTCATCTTATACTTTAATTCATCAATAACTGGATGAACTACACCCTTATCAATTTTATCGTTTATATTAAGGAAGAAACTACCATTAGGTTTTAAAACTTTAAGAAATAATTCAGTAAATTCTAAAAACCAATCTGCGTAATCGTCAACGTGAATAGAACCTATTTCACCGTCATCATTACCACTATAATTTTTTCTCATTGAGAAGTAGGGTGGTGATGTAAATATCATATCCACTTTTTCATTTCTCGCAATCATATCTTTTAGTACGATTTTTGTATCACCTAATTGTAATTTGTATTGACTTTCCATAATATTATAACTAACTTTGAAACAAAGATAATGATATTTATATAAAAAAACAAATTTATTATGAGAAATGTGTTACCAAAAGTGAAGAGAATCATAAATATGTCGTTAAAACAAGCGAAGTATTATGGTGATGATGTAGTTAGAATAGAACATATTATAATATCATTAATTAACGATTATAATAATAACGCAATTAAAACGTTATTAAAAATGGGTGTTGATGTGGATAAACTACATAAGAAAATTGAGAAAAAACTTATGACAGAAAAAGATGATTTTGTTGATGTTAAAACTAACTCTAAAGATATCCCATTAGACGATGTTACAGAAAACATATTAAAAGGTGCGGAAAAAGAATGTGACACTTTAAAAAATAATTATTTAGATACCCAACACATATTATTAGCATCTATAAAAGTTAAAAGTGAAATGAGTACCATTTTTAAAACTATGAAAGTTAGTTATAAGAAATGTAAGAGTAATATAGTCAGTTCTATTGAACCTGCAGAAACTGAAGGTGAGGGTAGTAGTTATAAAAAGAAAAAAATCAAAAGTAAGAATACTGAAACTCCCATACTGGATAATTTTTCCATAGACGTAACTAAAAGAGCGTCAGAAGGTAAAATTGATCCTGTAATTGGTAGAGATGACTCTATTAGAAGAGTTGCACAGATATTGGCGAGAAAGAAAAAGAATAATCCTGTTATTATTGGTGATCCAGGTGTTGGTAAAACTACAATAGTAGAAGGGTTGGCACTTAAAATAGTGCAAGGTGAAGCACCTAGAACGTTATTAGATAAAAGAATTGTTTCTTTAGATTTAACCTCTTTAGTTGCGGGTACTAAGTATAGGGGACAATTTGAAGAAAGAATTAAAGGTGTAGTTGATGAACTTATGGAGGTAGATAACGTAATATTATTTATAGATGAAGTTCACAATGTAGTTGGTGCTGGTAATAGTAGTGGTTCTATGGACGCTGCGAATGTATTAAAACCCGCTTTAGCGAGAGGTGATTTACAATTAATTGGTGCAACTACTTTAGATGAGTTTAGAGAACACATTGAAAAGGATGGTGCACTAACAAGAAGATTCCAACAAGTAATTATTGAACCACCTTCTGTTGAAGACACCATTAAGATTTTGAATAAAATAAAAGATTCATATGAGTCATACCATAAAGTAGACTATCCACAAGAAACCATTGAACAATGTGTTAAAATGGCAGACAGATACATTACTGATAGAGAATTTCCTGATAAGGCAATTGATATTATGGATGAGGTAGGTTCTAAAAGTCAAATTAATATTAAACCACCTAAATCTATTAGTAAATTAGAAGGTGACATCTTAAAGATAAAAGAAAAAAAGGGTGAGGTAGTTAAAAAACAAAAATACGAAGAAGCTGCGAGACTTAGAGATGAAGAAAGAATCGTAAATGAAAAATTAGATATTGAGAAAGATAAATGGTTAGAAAGTTTATCTAAAGATAGAACACTAATAACTACTGAAGATGTTAATGAAGTTGTTGCATCTATGACAGGTATACCATTAAAGAGAATTAGTGGTGATCAGGGTAAGAGAATGTTAGATATGGAAAAAGATATGGAAAAAACCATAATCGGACAAGAAATGGCGTTGGAAAAGATTGCCAAATCTATTAGAAGAAATAGAGTAGGTATAAGAAACCCAAAGAAACCTATTGGTTCATTTATGTTCTTAGGTCCCACAGGTGTTGGTAAAACACATATTGCGAAGAAATTGGCGGAGTTTATGTTCGGTGATGAAGATTCTCTTATTAGAATGGATATGTCAGAATTTCAAGAAAAACATTCTATATCCAGATTAATTGGTTCTCCTCCAGGTTATGTTGGACATGAAGAAGGTGGACAACTAACTGAAAAGGTAAGAAGAAAACCTTACTCTATTGTATTGTTTGATGAAATAGAGAAAGCCAACAAAGACATTTACAATACACTATTACAGATGTTAGATGATGGACAATTAACCGATAGTGCGGGTAGAAAGGTAAACTTTAAAAACTGTATGGTAATTATGACATCTAATGTTGGCGTTAAGAAACTAAGTGATTTTGGGACTGGTGTAGGTTTTGGTACAAAATCTAAAATGGAAAGAGAAGATGAGATAAAAGAAAGTTTATTAACTGATGAACTTAAAAAACAATTCCCACCAGAATTCTTAAATAGATTAGATGACGTTATTATATTCAAATCACTAACCAAAGAACAGATAGGTAAGATAGTTGAGTTAGAAATTAATAAATTAGTTAGTAGAGTTTCTGAAATAGGTTATACATTACAAATCAATAAAACCGCTAAAGATCATTTAGTGGAAGTTGGTTATGATGAAGAGTATGGTGCAAGACCTTTAAATAGGGCAATACAAAAACATATTGAGGATCCTGTTTCTGAAGAAATTCTAAGTGGTAGGGTAGAAGAAGGACAAACAATAAAAGTTAGTTATTCTAAGTCAAAAGAGGAAATTGTAATAAAAATCTCTTAAAAATTTTGTAGATTAAAAACTTATTCTTATATTTGTAATATAAAATCAAACAATATGAAAAATTTAATCACATTATTATTAGTATTAGTATCTGTTAGTAGTTATTCACAAACTGAAGTAGTAAAGGAATATTATTATGAGATTTGTAGTAAAACTGAGTGGAGTGGTGAACTTACACCTACAAAATATAAAAAAGACATTAAGATCTTAGTTGGTGGCGATAAAAATGAAATTTTAATTTCTGAATTAAATAAAATTGTTTCTGAACTGAATGTACTAATTGAATCTATAAATATTAGTGTTACTGAAGATAGAAATGATTATAATATATTAGTTTATTTTGGTTCACCAAATAATTATATGGGATATATAAAAGACTTTAGTGACTCTGAAATATTGAAAACTAACTGGGGGTTGTTCGCATTGTACCCTTCAAGTTATGATAAAAGTGAAATTTTATTTTCAGAAGTTTTTATTAATACTATAAATACTAGAAATGTTAAACAACAAAAACATCTACTAAGGGAAGAACTAACTCAGTCAATTGGGTTTCCCAATGATAGTTATAGATACGAAAAAAGTATTTTCCAACAGAAATGGACTGAGGTTACAGAATATTCTGAAATAGATAAAGAGATAATAAAAATGCACTATAATCTATAGTGCATTTATTAACTTATTTACTATATAAACTTTAATAAAGTTTATCTTCTACGTCTTCTATTATTTGGTTTTCTTGATTCAGAGATTTGATTTCTTTTTTCTCTTTTTACTTCGTTAACGATTCTTTCAATCAACGATACCATTTCTGATTCTGTAAGTCTAATTGTTTTTTTACCTTTTTTCATTTTTATATAATTTATTTTTATATTATTATCTTGATGTGATTAACGAACCTAAACTACCACCGATTAAGTCTTGATACTCTTTTTTGTTTTTTGGTGGTAACGCTTCTATTCTATCATCGTCAATTGCTAATCTAATAAAGTCATCCAAGTCCAATAGTTTTTCAACTACATCCACATTAATTTTACTAATAGGGTTACCTTTTAGATTTATTGAGAATAAGTTTGGTAACTTTTCATACCCTTTTGGGGGTGCTTCTGTGATGTCATTATTTTGAAATGACAACATAGTTAGTGGTGCAGTCATAGGTAGTTTATCTATCGAAGGCATCTCAGTTATATTTGAACCTTCTGCCAATATCGCATCTAAATTAGTAAACTTAGTTAGGTCAGGTATAGTACCTATATTCATACCACTAAAGTCTAATCTATCTGTAGTTTCTGGATCTAAGAAGTCTGTTACTACAACACCATCAGTATTTTCCATTAACCACTTTAAGTATTTGTTTTGTTGTAATGGTACATTTTGTTCACCAGCTAATTTTCTAATATTCGCCACACCCTCTTCGAATGCTTCAGGACTAATATGATCGGAAGCTTTACCACCCACCATATTTAAGTATTTAACGTATGAGCTATCCATAAGTCCTTTACCACCTCTAGCGTCCATTTCTACCAACGCACCCAATTCATCTTTAAGAAAATTATTAAGTCCTGGAAACCTTTTTAATATTTCTTGTAACCTACCATTACGCTCAATAGAACTATTGTTTTTATCGTGCCATTGATTGGATTCGAAATGGATTTGTAATGGGAATACCCCACCTTCATCATCACCATCAAAAAGTTTCTTAGGCATTACTACGTAATAATCGGATAATGAACCATCAGGTTTCTTTCTTTGTCTATAAGAATCAAAATAACTATTACCTTCTCTTCTTGTACACCAAGAAGCTAACGGACCTAGTGGTTCACAACTAGATTCTATAGTCTGTGGCATATATACTAATACATCATTATCCCTATAAGCCAATTTAGCTTCACCTAAATCAATATACTTTTTAAGTTTTTTCCAAAGTTTACTTTCACCATCATCATCATCATCATCGTCATCACCCATTCCAACAAAAGGACTAACTACAGAATATAATTGTGCTAAAGTACTATATTGGTTAATGTCTGTAACATTTTGTGGTGCGTTTGGTCTATTAGGTGCACTTCTTTTAAATACCTTTTTATTTTTTACTTTATCGAATACTTCTAAGAATTCATTTGCTTCGGGTAAATCTTCAGACAAAAATCTAATTGCTTGTTCGATTTCACCTTCTTTAATATGTGTCATAAACACTTTTATCATCCACTGAACATATTGTTTATTACTTGATGGGTCAGCATCTACTATATCTTCAAATATTAAATCAGTTAACTTAATAGATTGTTTATTCTTTTTAGTTACGATATACGCAATATCTATACCCTCATGATTTTCAATAGGTTCAACTTTAAACTTTTTAGGTTTCATCCCACCAGGTTCTCTCTCACCATCTTTTTCATCTTCACCCTCAACTGATTGATCTAATATTTTAGGATCAATAACATTTTGGTTTTTTAAAAAGGTTACTCTATCCTCTTTCAATAATATTTTGTATTGATTTTCAGAAATAATGTATTTCATAATTTAGTTTTTATTATATAAATATATCGTTTTTATTAAAAATTAAATAGTTATTTTCTTTTAACTGGTTTTTTAGCCCAACGAGTATCCGTATCCCTACCGAACTCATGAATTAATCCTAATTCGTGTGAAACCCAACTATCGTTACCAACACCCCAAGATGGTATTATTACTGATGGGTTATAATAATGCGTTGCACCATTAGTGTTATCCGAAAAGTTTGCACCTGACAATAATAATTTCGCATATTTTATTGCAGTTTCCCAAGAGTCATCCTCATATGACCTTTCTTTACACAAAACAGTATTTATCCCCACCCCTTTATAATCATTCCATCCAGAAAATTGTGAAGATTCTAATACGACATCCACTGGTGTCATATTACGTATATAAACTCTATTTGCAATTATATTAGATATAGCTTTAATTTCTTTTTCTTTATCTCTAGACATTTCCATAGTTAATGTAATCGCCAATATTTTTTCATCTTCTGTTAATTCTTCTGGCGATTCAAATCCTAACTTTGTCAATAACTTACGACCAATATTAACAGGACATTCAAATTCTTTCTTACCATTAGTGTAATACATACCAATTGCCTTAGCAGTAGTAGGACCAAAAGATTTATCTGCGGTAAAATTATTATCTATTACCCATTTTTTAGTTTTTGGGTTTTTATTTAACTCTTCTATTAATCTTTTTTGTACTAAATAAAGTGGACTTTTATCACCATCTTGATTTTCATAACATTTAACCATTTTATTACAATACCATATATCATTAAAAGTTACATTACTTTTTGTATATTTATTTTCGTTTAAAATTATCCTTTCTAGCTGGTTTTCCGTTATAATAATTTTCATATTTATAAATATATGGGAATTCCAATAAAAAACAATAAAAATAGACGTAAAAATGGTAAAAATACCGCTAAAAGTAGTCTGCATAAGAGAAAAACGGATAAAATTAGGTACTCAATTCGTAAAATTACAAAAAAATACCCAAAAATCAAACAAAAAATCAAAAATATTAAGGATTTAGACAAAAAGTTGTATTATGCGATGGTTTGGGAGGTTACAGAACAACAACCTTTATATATTTTGGAAAATTCTGACAAAAGAGGGTGGAAAAACCACCATTTAGACCATATTTACCCCATTTCTATGGGTTATAAAGAAAAAATCCCACCAGAAAAGGTAGGAAATATCAAAAATCTAAGATTTATTCACTATACAGAGAATTTAGATAAAGGTTCTAAGATAACAAATGAGTCTAGGAATGCATTAAGGAGGATTAAACGTTTAAAAAAATAACCCTTTATCTATTACATAGAACATATTACTATTTTGACTATCAGGTACACCGAAAACATTTAATTGTTTTATTGATTTACCTTTATAGGTTTTAATCATTTCATAGAAATCGTTATGATCCAAATTTTCTTTATACCATTCACATAAATCATCTCTATCCCAACCTAAAGAATCTATTGGGTAGTGCCAATATGTATAAAAATAACTTTTTTCACTATCCAAACTATCAAAAGAAACTCCCCACTCCTCTTGAAATTCCTCATCTTCCATTTTTTCTTCTACATCTGGTAGAATATCCCTCCAAAGACGCTCTTTAGTATTTTGATACCAATGATCCGCCTTATTCTCTAAATATACGTCCCAAAAATACCTAAAAAAATCGTCATTACATCTTATATCATTCACTTTACCATATACATAATCCCATAAGTCAGAATCGGTGTGAACCACATCAACTTTCATATCGTCACCACCATGACTTAAAATAAACTCTATAAAATATTTAATTGCTTCTGGCCTACGAATACCCATCTCAGATAACAACATATTATAATATTTTAATTTACCTATTTCCTCAATATACGTTTTATCGGTAGATAATGCAATTCTTAATGCATTAGATAAATCATCTAATTTATCGTTTTTAAGGTATCCATACAATTTGTCTAAGAATTTTTCGTAGTTTTCACCTAATACGTTGTTAGCTAACTTACCATCATCATTTCTAAGATCAGTGAGTTGCTTATATCTTAAATTATAACTTCTTTTTAATATAGTATTAGCGAGTTTTTTTTGTATCTCTTTAGATACCTCTTCTTTTAATATATTTCTTATAGACTCACTTAGTTTCATTCTACGAATTCATTAGAGACATTGCCTTTCTAACTAACTCATCCTTTTGTTGTTCAAGTAACTTTTACTTACCTTTTTGTACTTCATTTAATTCCATACCAGCAGATTCTGATTTAATGTCTGCAATTTGACCGTCTAACTTATCGTGACTTAACAATAAAGAATGGTATAATTGTGCTTTTTGTTCGTTATTCATAATTTTATTTTTTAAAAACGTTATTAATTCATGTTTAACCTACTTCGGTATCTACCATGAACTGATTGAAACATCAATGACATTTTTTCTATCATATCTTCAATACTTTCTATTTGACTTAAAACTGATTTAATCAGTTCCGTTTTAGTCATATCATAAGACATACCTATTTTATCCGAATAAAGTAGTCTTAAATAATTTTGTATTCTTTTTAGGGATAACTTATACTCAGTAACTAAATCTTTAAAATCTGCATCTAAATAAATCTCACCCTTTAACCTATCTATCATATCCACATCCAGATCTATTTTCATAGTTAGGTTGGATATGAAATTAGTTACCATTTCTTTATTTTCTAATTTACCTTTCGCAGCCATTTCTACAAAAGATTGTAATACTTCAACTGTGGAAGCTAATGTTTGCAATAAAGGCGCCTGTATACTCTGTGCATGTTTATTCATGATATCTCTATCATCATACCCACCCACCTCGTTGAGTACTTTATTTAGTTGGGATTCTGTTATCCTTATTTTCATCTTAATATTTAATAATAAATATAACAGAACTAATAAAAACTAAACTTTATTGATTGTTTGAGTTTTCTTTTACTTCTACCTCTTCTATTTCCATTTGACGATCCCTTATTTTTTCCATTTCTTTCATAAACTCTTCTTGAAACATTTTTTGTGCTCGTCTTTGTTCACCTTTAATTCTTTCAGTTCTCGCCCTAGATTTTTGTTTTTGATTTTTTCTATGTTTACTTTTTGGCATAATATATATTTTTTATATGTTAATAATAATGAAATTTTACAATAATGTCAATATTTATTAATATGAAACTTTATGATTTAATAAATGAAGAAAAATATACTTTTAACGAAAAAGGTGATTTATATAATAAAGAAGGGTTGTTAATCGAATTAATAGATGAAAACAATTCTGTGGTAGGTAGGACTACTCTATATTCACCTTATTTCGGTGGTGTCATAGATAATGAGTATTATGATTTATATAATAATAATGAAAATTTAAATACTGATAACTCATTATATCTTTTTGATTTATTTGTAGAACCTAATAATAGAAATAAAGGGTGTGCGGGTAAAATAATAGATAAATGTAAAAATATAGTTAAAGATAATAATCATCAGTACCTTTGTTTAATTAGTGATATATCTAATTTACCAGCTAAAAGTTTATACGAAAAACATAGTTTTAATGTTGATTATGAAGATGATAAAAAAATATTTTATACTCACAAAATAAGATGAAATTATTAGATTTAGTTTTAAAAGATGTTTCTGTACCATTTAAAAAATCTTGTGAATTAACAATAACTAATTGTAATGGAAAAGAAGTTGTTGTTAATTGTGAGATACCATCTACCGATGAAGAGAAAATGACTGGTTTAATGTTTAGAGATAGTCTATGTGATAATTGTGGTATGTTCTACGATTACGTTGATGGTGGTTTTTGGATGAAGAATGTTAATTTCCCAATTGAAATGGTTTTCATTAACGGTGATGAAATTGTGGACATTCAAAAAGCGTTACCACACGATGAAACCTCTATTAAACCATCTGTAGAATCTGATGGTAACTTAGAAGTTAACGAAGGTTTTTGTGAATCTAATAATATATCTGTAGGAAACAAAATTTACATATCGTAAATCTTTGGATTAATTTTTCCAAATCTTCTGACTAATACACCCGCTTTAGCGTTCGCCTCATCTTCCCAAGGAGAACCATCTTCACCCTCTTCTGGATTACCCCTTAAATCTCCTCTCAAATTTTGTTGATGATGAATCATTTCGTGTGCGATGGATCTTATGATATCTGCGTCCGCCCTATCTTTCGTTAAAACGTTTATTTCGTTGTCTAACATATCATAGTTCGCAAGTGTCTCAATATCGTCACCATTACTTGTTAAATTGACTCTAAAGTCATCATCTAAAGATAGTTCTTTCTTACCAAACTCAATAAAATCATCAATAACTGACTCATTAATTTTTTTTATACTTTTTTGTGCAGTAGATGTGTAGTTTGATAATAGACCTAATTCACTTATTCTTTGTGGTAATTTATACATAAAAGATTCCACTATACATTCTATTAAGCCACTATCTTCTATACCATAGTCTTTCTTAATAACTCTCATAATTTCAATCCTATTACCTTGTCCAGAACAACCACCTATTGTGTAAGTCTCATTTACGTAATTATATTCTAACCCACAACCAAAATTACAATGTTTCATTCTGACTAAAATATCTTTGTTTGGTAAAACCCATTCCCCACTATCACCTAAATTTTCATCGAATTCAATTTTACCCTTTTCTGTTTGATAATGTAACCAATCATATACTACCTCCATTGAAAATTCATCCCAATCATAGAGATCATCAGGATTGTCCATTTTATAGTAATATCCTTCATCGTATGGATCTTCTTTATCGTAATCATAACCCCAACCCAATTCATTAATAATTTCGTTATTAGACCTTATATCGTCTAATTCTTCGTCTAATGCGTAAATATCATACAATTCACCTAAAGTACCAAAAGTATAAGGTCTATTATCATCCTCAACTTCTTTAATATATACATCAGATAAAAGTCTATTCACAACTTTATCACAGAATTTTTTATCAACTCCCTCTAACTCCTCTTTTATTATTTTCCTAATTAATCTTTTCATTTAATTAATTTTATAGTACTATTCACTAAATAAGTACTCAGTATTTCTAAATACCTCTTCAAGTATCTCAGTTAAATCATCATAGTTAAGTGTACCATCAAAACCCATTCTATCTGCATAATCTAATGTACTTATCATTTCAGATGTAATGGTGTTAATTAATTCATTCTTTACTAGTTCTTTACCATCGAAATAATGTTCATTAAGTGATATCTTTTCCTCTTTTAATATTTTTTTGATTCTATTTTTCATTTAACTATATTTTTTTATAATTTCGTTTATTTTATTAATTATGTTCATACTTTCATCTCTTTCTTCCCACACTTTATCATTACCACTCTGTATTGACATTCTTAACTTTTCTAAGTCTCTTATCATATCTTCATTGTTAGTTTGATATGCGAATTGTATTGCAGACTCTATATATCTAAGTCCCTCTGCGAAACTATCTGCCGCCTTATGTAGTAAATCAATACTAATCTCAGTAATATCTTTAGTTTCTGTTTTAAACTCTTCTTTTAATATATTCTTTATTAATCGTTTCATTCTTGTCCCTTTTCAATAACTTCAAACTCATCTTCACCAACTATTAAGTTTAAACCCCTACCATTGTCCCAATCAACAACTAATTGATCCTCACCAAACATTTGGATTGAGTTTACTTCTTTAACTGTTCCCGTTACCCCAGATTCTATTGGGTTGGGGTCGTTATTCATTTTAATAAGTCTTATTCTATCACCAGGTAAAGCTAATTTACCATTACCGTAATTATCTCTAATCCAATTTTTTAATAGATAATAATAAATATCAGTACGTTCATCTATACCATACCTTAAAATTTCTGGTGAAATGTATTTAATCGACAAACTAATTACATCATCATATAAATCATAAGATTTTGTGGGTTGTGTTACCCTATTAAATCTTTTATTTAACCTATTTAATATTTTACTTATACCTTTTTCCATATTAGATTGGATTGTATTCACCCATTTTAAATGGTTCTAAAATAGGGTTAATGGCGTGTAATGAATAACTACCATCTGGACGATATTCAGCATACACGAACTCCGCACCTACCACTTTATTAGCCCCATCTGAGGTATGAAAGAAATCAGAAATAAAAGGATTATATTTAATTTCTTCAGATACATCTTTTAGTGTTACGGGATCATTAGGTAATTCTTGTACTACACCACCTACACCTACAACTTGTGAACGTTTTGACATCTCACCAGCGTCTTTGGTAGTTCTCATAATTTTGTGATAACCAGGACTTATATCGAAATTTATATCACCACCCAATAATAAATCATTTGTATAACCTATGATACCAGGAGTACTATCTTTTCTACCTCTTCTATTTCTACCATAAACACCAAACGCACCATTCTTATTGTGCATTATATTATGTCTGTTTGTGTGGAACCAAACCTCTTTCCCTATCAACTCTGGTGAGTCACCTTCTAAATAACCATGTTGTGCTTTTGGTGCAACAACAGGATCACTCATATCTGGATAGTAAGGTGGAGTTTCATTTATTAAATGTCCCCTCATCTCCATTAGAAGATTAACCTTTTTTATATTGTTACTTTTATCTTTTGTTCTCATATTTTATAAATATACAAAATTATTTAATAATGATCTATCCTATCCAATAATATCTCATTAAAATACTTCCAATCAATATCACCCGCACCACCATATCTAAAATGTTTATAGGTGTTTATTGATATACAATCTTCTGGTAAGAAAGAGTTGTATTCCATTCCCCACCCTTCTCTTTCGTCCTCCAGTATACCATCTAAAATTTCTAAAAATGTTGGGTATCCATGTGTTAATTCTGCGTTCAGTTGTGATTTAAATCTTTCTGATGATGCAATATCACCTAATTCTACTTGTCCTACGTATTCTAAACCAAATCCTTTAACACCTCCTTCATCTGTTTGATTTTGTAAACCCCCATCAAAATTGGATAAATAATCTGTTATACCTTCTTCGAAGTCTGAGTGTAATGCATCTATGTCCGCACTATGTTGAGCGTCCCCTAATGCACAACCAATATAATCACCAAACTCTTCTTCAACAAATTCTTTAAAATCTTCTTCAGAAGGTTCACCCTCTAAATTCTTTAAATAATGTTCCTTCATTATACCTAAATTCTCTTTATCTATTTTATCAAAATAGTGATCGTCATAATCATAACAATCGTAATGTGCACCATAATCATAATCAAAACTAAAATATTTTCTAACCATATCTCGAATACCATAATCTCTATCATCACAAAAGAAAGATGACATTTCCGAAGGGAAAAAACTAATTTTTATATATGAATTGGGTCTATCTTTATGTTCAGTTAAATATTTATAGATTATATTACTTTCTAGGTCCGTAGTTTGAATATTTTTATCATCAAGCTTTAAATTCTGTAAAAAATCAAAAATAAAATTAGGGTTAGATTCTATATGTTTATCAAAAATTCTGAATATCTTTTGATATACCTTTTCAGGGAACATTTGTTTTTCGAAGATTGTTTTATCATCTTCATTATCTTCATCATATTCCCTTAATATTTTTCTAATTAAGTCCATTAACTAAACATTTATTTAATAAATATTGGTTTTTAATATAAAAATTTATATATTTGTGATATGAGAAGAAAAAAAGTAAAAAGTCAAACAATTAAAAGTGATACTCCGAAAAAAAGAGAAAATATTATAGAAAAGAAAAGTCCTATAACTACATTACCTAACAATTATAAATTAAAGTGGGATAAGGTTAAAGGTGTTAATGGTAAAATAGTAAGATTTAAAGAAGGTGATGGTGAGGAAAGAACCAAATTTTTAAACAAAAAAAATTACCGTCAAATGTTTGTTGGTGTTGACGGTAATGATTTATATTTTTATTACGAAATTTTAGGTTAAATTTGTTGATCGGGATACCACTCATATTCGTCTTCCATATCTTATTTATATATTAAATATAATTAATTTTTAAAAAATTTAATTTGGTAGATTAAAATATTTTTCGTATATTTGTATAACAAAATTAAACAATTATGAGTTTCAAATCAATTAAAGACGTTGAGTCACACGCAAAACAGTTAATGGAAACAGAGTATCGAGTGGAAGTCAATGGGAAGGTTCACAGGTTGGCGCCCAATAAATTAGGATACAAATTTAAATTCGATAACGCTAAGAGACGTTTTGGGTTATGTTCTTATAGAAGAAAAGTGATAAGTCTATCAAAACCACTCGCCACTAATAACCTAGATAACTTCTTTCAGATTAATGATACCATACTACATGAGATAGCACACGCACTTTCTTATAAGATACATGGTAGTAGAGGTAGTGGTCATTGTAAGCGATGGGTTCATGTTGCAAAGTCTATTGGTTGTAATGGTATTAGATGTTATGATAGTAGTCAGGTTAAAAGTATAGAACATAAGTATACTTTAGTCTGTGATACATGCGGTGGTGAGAATCCAAGGTATAGAAGACCTAGACAGGATTATTCATGTGCTAAGTGTGAACCTAATAAGTTTGATGAGAGATACCTATTAAGAGTAGTACAAAACTTTTAAGGTGGTTACCCTTATATTTATTTATATGGGTTATTATATTATTTTGGGAGTTATTTCAGTGGTGTTTTTATATATGATGTCACTAATAGATGATGAAATAAATAAAAAAGATAAATGAAAAATTGTATAGAGTGTCCTTGGGTTATAAGGAACAAAAATAATGACACAATTATTAACCATTCTAAAAAATGGGGTAAGAAACATAATTGTCATATGAAGATAAAGGGTACAAATAAAAAACTTTGGGAGGATAGCCCAAAGTTTCAATGTGTAGGTAATAAAAAATTAATATCTTCCACTAATATAAACAAATAACACTTCTGGTATTCTAACACACTGTGACATATTACCATTACTATCTGTACAACCAATTACCTCTAAACTCCTAACAATATTTTTAATATCTCTGTTTGCGTTTCTTGTGATATTCTCTATATATTGTTTTGAATATAATTTATCTGAATCGTAATAAGATTCCTTTAAAATGGTTTTATATTGTTTTTCATTTATAATAATTTTCATCATTTTTTCCTTTCACAACATTCCACACATTTCCTCATTTGACGAAATGGTGCGGGTCCACCACTTACGGACACACATTTACCTTTTGATGGGTCATAATAATAACCCATTACTGCAGTAGTCATTCTTCCAAATGGAATTGGTTCTGGTATTACACTACACAAACGGTTTCCATTTCCATCTGTACAACCCTCTTTTGGGTTAGGTGTATCAGGTAAATCTACATCATTTAACCCCAGACACCCCCTAAAACCTGTAAAGTCAACTTTTCCTGATGGTAATAACCCTTTATCGGTAAGAATATATTTATAAACACAAGATTTTAATGTTTCACATTTAACTTTATTTAATGGGTTATAAACACCAATATCATCAAAATCTATCTCTTTACTTTTTATAGGAGATTTTCTTTTTGGGAATGGTTCATCAGAAGACAATTTTTTACATTGACATTGTTTAATACATAATTTATTATAAGCTTCTAAAGTTTCTTTACGTGTTGCTGATCCTGGTTTAAGTACTTCACACATTTTATTTAAAGTATCGTAACCAACTACACCATCCACACTTAACTTATACTTCCTTTGAAATTCTATAACCGCATTTTTAGTGTGTTTCCTATATTTTCCGTCACAACCTTGATATAGGTCACCACACTCCAAACCAATACCACCACCTTGATATTTTGGGTTAAATCCATTCACCGCTAAAAGGTGTTGTATATATTTAACCACATCACCATTAGAACCCGATTTTGCTAGTTTTCTTTTACAGTGAATATCACAAGGGACATCACCTACTTGTATTGATCCACCTTCATAGGATTCAGATATTACTCTTTTTACAATTCTTTGTAAATCTGATTCTTTTAATTTAATTACTTTTTTCATAAATTTTTATTTATTTTTTCATTTATATTTTACAAAACGGATTACTTAATTTTTAATCCCTGGAATATTTCTGTCATTGGGACATATATATTGACCCCCATTTGAACTCTCTACCCAGTCCACTCTCGAAGCCGCAAATCCGTTTTGGTTCCATGTTTCACCACCAAACTTAAAATTAGTAACATATTCTTTACCATCCTTACAACCTTCAAAACTATCGCTCCCATATCTTTCTTTACACATTGTACTATAATATTTATCATAGTTAAAATCACCATCCTTACAAAATTGTTTTTCTAAAACGTTTGTAGATTCATTTAATACTCGTTTAACGATTTTTCTTAAATCACTTTCGGTTAGATTAACAACTTTTCCGTTTTTTTTAATTTTCATACGTATTATTTTAATATAAATATATTAATTTTACTAAAAATTTGGAAGTTTAATATATTTGCCGTATATTTGTTATATAAAAATAAACAGTTATGAAAATTTTAAATTATTTATTAATCATTTTACTATCAATTATGTCTCCCGATATTGTGGACGACAATCACGATTCAAAAAAAGTTAAAGTTTTAGATTTAAATGGGTATCATATTATAACCATTAAAAAAAATAAAATGGATTTTTCCGTTTCTGAGGGAGTCGGAAAAGATTTTGATTTTTATGTGAACTCAAACTTCTTTACTGCAGAGAGAAAACCTACTTGTGGTGTTGTAATAGACGGTAAAACAAAAAATAGACAAATTAGTGGTGGTGGTTCATTTATTGTCAAAAATAATAAACCTAACATTGTTTTTAACAAAGTTTCTAATGTAGAATATTTGTCACAAACACACGTATGGGTTATTAAAAACAAAAACATTAACGATAGAATGTTAAATATGAATCACGCTAAGAAAAAAGTATGTCGTTTACTTATTGGTAAAAACAAAAATGGTGAAATAACAATAGTCCACTCAAATAAGGGTAACAAAATTACTATGAGGGAATTAACTAACTTCGCCTTAAATAATGGTGTGATAGATGCTTTCATACTCGATAGCGGACCTTCTGTAGAAGTATTTGTTAAAGATGGTAGTTATGTCTATGATTTTAAATCTGTAAATGATAGACAAAAAAGTATAGTAGGAATACCTAAACCAGTTATATATATAACAGGTAATTTTAAATAAAATTATCCATATCCGAAACCACCTGACATTTTGGGTGTTTTTGGATATTTTTTCTTTTTTTCTGGAGATAATTTATTATACATTATATTATATAGTATTTCTTCTTCTGACTTTTGAAATTTAGGTTCTAATGTGTCAGGTGATTTCACACTATAATTCAATGCGAAAGGTAAACATTGGGTTTTATTTTCATATGTTTTTTGTACTTCCTCAACATAACCAATAGAAGTCTTACCTTTGTGTTCTAAATATGGGAAATAACCCACAATCCATTGATCTTGATAAACTGTAAGTATACCCACATCTTTAGGGTTTCCTTTATCATATGGGCGATATGTTTTTTTATTACATGGTGCAGCAAAATTTTCATTATTAGTTTTACAATATTTTTGTATTTTTTCTGGTCCCATATTATGTGCTAAAATTGCTAAATCTAAAGAAACATTACCTGAACCATCTATTGTAAACATTTTAGTCTTACCTTCTGCCCTTCTTTTATCATCTACACGTTTTTTAGTTATTGGATTAACTGAAGGTGTAGTACCTACACCCCTACTAATACTTAATTTATAATCTTTCCATATTCTATACATTATACCAAGTATTTGTTTACCCCAATTAAATGAATAATTATATTCTCCTACTACTTTATCTAAACCATATTTGTACCAAGTATTTTTAGTAAATTGTCCGACACCTAAACTTTGTCCACTATATTTTTTAGGTAATAAAGACCCCATACCCATACCCCTAATAAGTTCAGCGTAATCATCTCTGTCTGTAGTAGTCTTACCCATTTTAGTTTCTCTTTGTGTTGTACCTATAGCATATCTCATAATAGTTAAAAGAGTTTCATCGTTAGACATCCCCATACTTTTTTTAACCTTATCTCTATTTTCCCATATAATCCACAGTGCAATTGATAGTGGAGGGTTATCACCTAAACAACTAAAATTATTTATAACTTCTTTAGTTAATTTTGACATATTCGCACTAGGACCATAAAAATCGCCAAAAAGTCCATCTCGTTTACCACCAAAGATGTCTAATAAAAATTTTTCTGCATCAACATCAGTCCTTAGACCACCGACCCCATACTGATCTAAAATATCTTTTTCTTTTTTAGTAAAACTTATCGCATTTTCAACCTCTTTTGGTATTTGTTTATCCCAATTCTTATAATCTATATCTTTTCCTTTGGTATTTTTATAACCGACTTTTTTAATTATATCGGATAATACTTTCGCCATTTTAGGTCCAAAAATTTTACCTGTTTTACTACCTAAATCATAACCCTCTTTAGTTAATTTATCGTATAACTTACCAACGGTATCAACATTTCTATCTTCATTAATACCATAATAATATCTAACAAATGCCTTCGCACTATGATCTCTAAAATCACCATCAATATCACTTTCATTAGGTAACCAACCATCTACAAATAAAAACTTCTGTATCTGATATGCATTTGCTTCAGGATAGGTTTCTTCAGTTAATATACCAATAATTTTTTTTAATTGTTGTTCTTTAATAATAATTTTCATAATACTAACCAACTTTTTTAGTCCAAGCAATTCTTAAATTATCTGCGGGTTCACTAATAACATTACCACCTATATTGTGAAATACAATAGGTTTACCATATTTTGTTGCCCCAACTATACCTAAGTGAGTATTCATACCCCATCCAGTACCATTTTTTATGGTATTACCAGGTTGTCTATTCCCTTCAGTTCCTGTAAACCATTTATCACCAGCCTGAAAAAATGCTTCTTGATGGTGTTTTGAGGGGTAATAAAATATACCTACAACATCATCCATATCTATATTTTTTACTGTACCCTTTGCGGGCACTAAACTATCTACTAAATCTCTTACTTTAGTATTAAAACTACCATTTTCTTTAGCACCTTCACCTGATTTGTCTATTTTCTGATATAATTCGATAATTTTATCTATTTTGTCTTTTGGGAGATTTTTAAACGCTGAGTATGAGGTTGGTCCAATTTTAGAATCATAATCATGCGCTAACCAAGCACTACCTGTTGCATCAAACTGATTACTAAAATTATTTACGAATTGGGCACATTGTAAAGTTCCTGGGTTAGCAATTATACCATCTACTTTTTTCGTACTATTAATTTTATCAGTTTTAATTTTGTTTTGATATCTTGGATTCATATTTGTAGATAGTACTAATCCTGTACCACCTCCACCTTTTAATTTATTCCATTTAGGATTTTTTAATTTATAATATTCAAAAACTCTGATTCTATCACCATTTTTATATTTTAACACTTGATTTAAAGTATTTAAAACATAACTATTTTTATAAGAAGTAGTTTCAGAAGGTGGGTCTAGTTTATGTTTTTTAGCAGTATTCGGTAGATTATCGTTTACCCATTTTCTAAATTCATCACCCTGTTCTTTATTACTAAATGGTGTTTTAGTTAATTTTTCACTATAAACTCTCCACCCCTCTTCTTTTTTAGGTGGTATAGGTTTTGTTTCATCATCCTGTTCTTTTCCTTCTCCCGCAGAATTTAAATACTTAATTGTTTTTTCACCTGCTTGTCCGTCCCATTCCATGTAATTGTTTGGGAAAGCTAATTTTTGTACTTTTTTAACTGCAGCTTTAGTTTTACTACCATAAGAACCATCTACACCATCACTATTAGGTCCACTACTACCTAAACCATAACCAAGTTCCTTTAACCTTCTTTGTAATTTTTTTACATCATCACCCTCAGAACCAACCACTAAAACTCTTTTAGGGGGGTAAGTTAAAATAATTACTTCATTTAATATTCTCTGATTAGCTTCTTTTATTAAATGTCTCTTTTGTTTTTCTATTCTACCCATAATTTTTAATTTTAAATGTATTCATATAATGATGTAGATGTTTGTATACCAACTATACCATCAACCGTTAGATTTTCGTCTCTTTGAAATTCTTCTACTGCTTTCTTAGTCATAAACCCAAATATACCATCAACCCCATCTTCGGCATCTTCAAAACTACCTAAATCATAATTTAAGTTACGTAATATCCTTTGTATTTCTAAAACACCTTCACCATTACTACCTACAGAAATTAATTCTCTATTATCCCCATTTTCTATAATATCTTCTATAGTTAAATTATTTTTACTAACAACACCATCAACCTTTTCTACGACATCTTCTTTGTCTATAATAAATATTTTATCTCCTTTTAGTGAAGAATTTAAATAAGGCCAAGGATCGATACTACCTTTACGATAATCTTTTTTGTAAACTGAAAAATGTAAGTGTGGGTGAGTACCTTTAGCGTTCCCAGTATCACCAACAGTACCTATAAACATTCCTTTATATACCTCATCACCTATATCTAAATCATTACGAACACTATCTAAATGTGCGTAATAATAATTTTTACCATCATCACCTAATATATTTATAGTGTTACCACCAATACGGTTATTTCTAATATTACTTATTTTTGAAACAACACCGTTTACACAAGAAACTAAAGGTGTTCCTTTTGGTGCGAAAATATCTATACCTAAATGACCACCTCTAGATTTGTGAGCTGCATCTCCTCCACCGTAGTCTGAATTGTGTATTGAATCGTATCTGTCTAATACTTTAGGTGTCACATTAGATCCCAAACCTTGCGAATCATAACCAACATTAAAATTATCATTCCCAATGGGAAAAATAAAGTTAGACTCGTTTATCCTATAAATTTTTTTTAGTTGGTTTTCTGTTATTATAATTTTCAATTTACTTATTTTTTATTAATTTATTTTTATTAAATATCTAATCTATTGAGGTTTCCATCATTATCAGTATCTTCATAATCAGAACCATCTCTTTTAGTATTCATCCAGTCAGAAAATAAATCGCTATATTCATTTGTGGATAACTGGTTAATTAAATCCTCGCCCATATGACTTTCAAACTCTTCCATCCACATAGGTGATAAATCACCATATCCGAATTTAAATTTCATATCTTCTAAAACTTTATCTATATCTACCACACTTTCACCTAACAGTTTTTTATTAGACTCTTCCATCATCAACCTTTTTAATTTAGATATTCTTCCCATAATATTTCTTTTTACTATAAATATATCACAATTATAAAAACTTAAATATTTATAATTTAGATGGCAAAAAAGTTTATTTCATATAATGGTAGAATCGTTAGTGATAATCTTAGTTTAAAACTATTAGGTCAAGATGTTTCACCATCAGATTGGACACCAACAAATGTTAATACGGTTGCATGGATTGATGCTAGTGATACTGGTAGTTATACCACCGCAGGCTCGACATTAACATCTGTAACAGATAAGGCTGGAACTTATACAATGAATATTGGTAATACCCCAACAGTTGTTAGTGGAGGACTTAATAGTTTAAATGTATTTGATTTTGATGGAAATGGTGAATATCTACAAAGTTCTACATATTCGAATCAAACTAGTTCAGGTAATCATTGGGCTATAGGCGTATTTTTAGCAGACTTTGTTAATGCAGATAAAGAGAGTTTTTGGTCTTATGAAACAAATCAATCACCTAAAAGGGATTACGCAATATCTTCAGCGGGTGGTGGTTCAAACTCTTGGCCAGGTGAATTAGATTTAGATGCATTATCATCTAATAGGATTAGTTCTACAATCGGTAATTTACAAGACTGGAATCTTCAAAGTGTTTCAATAGATAGTTGGGTAATTGTTTCTTGTTGGTTTAATAAAACGGGTAATCAAATAGGAAATAGGGTTAATGGTAACAACGCATACACACCTGTTAATGATTATGATAATTCTATTAGTCCAAATCAAGAATTAAGATTAATGAGAAATAGAGCGTCACAAGAACTGGATGGTAGATTAGCAGAATTCTTCGCAGTAGCAGATGTTACAGGTACTGGAGGGACAGATTTAACAGATTTAGAAAAGGCGGAAGGTTACTTAGCTTGGAAGTGGGGATTAGAAGGTAATTTACCAATTTCACATCCATATAAAAATTCACCACCAACATAGACTTATTTTATATTATGTTAATACAGATAGGAGTTGACGACATTTTAAAGGATTATAGAAGTCCATACAAATTAAATCTAATAAAGTCTTTATCTATAGACTATGCGACAAATTCTATTCATGGTTGGTTAGACGACAAAGAGGTAATTATTTTCAGTTTTAAAGATTATGGGTTTATAAACGATAATAGATATAATACTTATGATATTACCAGTGATGTCGATGGTATATTAATAAAAATTAAATCAACTAATTATTCAGGTAGGTTGGGATAGATTTCAAAAACTTGATACCCACATGATTTATAAATGAGTGGAACTTTTCTTTGTAAAAACTCATAAAAGATGGTTTTAATTTCATTTTCTACTTCCCAACCCCAGTCACTATTATTAATAAGATTAACATTTACATCATAAGTTTGTCCATCAATATCCACCAAACCACCAGGAAGTACATCAATATAAATTCTTAAAGGAATATCTAATAAAAATTGACTATTTTTTATATTATCAACCACCCAATCTGGATCTAAACCACTATAATTACCATATTCTTTAGAATACATATCTATAACTTGTGTTTCAGTAATCTCAAATTGAAAATCGTAAGTACCACTCGCAGGAATATCCAAAGTGTTGTAAACATTACCTAATAGAGTTTTATCAATTAAAGACTTTTCGTACTCCATCAGTTGTAGATATTCTTCTTTTCCGATACCATAGATTCTTTCAATATCATATCTATCAGATATTGGAAACTTATCTATGTGTTTTATTACTCTTTCTATGTATTTGTTCATATTGTTTAAATTTTTTCCAATGTGAAGGTATTAATTTCATACCTTTAAAAAACTGGAAGTTCGTATGATGATGTACCATCGCTAGATTTACTTTTTTTAGTTTTTTCACCATCAGAATAATTATCAAAATCTTTATTGTTGATATTTTGATTAGAATGTTGTGGGTAGTCATTTGGTCTATTATACCTATAAAAAACTTGTTTAAAACTATTTTCCCCGCCATCATATATATAATCGTTTACTTTTTCTAATTTAAAATTACCATCTTTGTTTAATCCAGCCTTTATGATATTGTTTTTTAATGATTCCACATCGTTTCCTGAATTTCGTGAAGTAGATCTATTTATTATATCGTTATTACATCCAGCACCTCTACTAGTGAATCCTAACCACGCATTTCCATCTTCACTCTTATCGATAATTACTTCCCAGTTTACTGTTTGTTTATTTACATCAACATTAACCTTTGTAACCTTTGGGTTATACCCCAATTCATATAATCGTTTTAACTCATCACCAACAATAACATTCATATTACCAATTACTACACCACCAGTAGACTGAAAAGCATGTAATTCATCACAGTTAGAAGCAGTGTACTTATCTCTAATTGAAACGGGGAAAGAAACTTGTTGTTCGGATAATAGATTTAAACCCATTAACCTTCTTATGTAATTTGTTTCGTCTATTTTTGTTTTCATTGTTGATGTTTAATTAATTTTTTTTATTTCATAGGGTTTAATATTCTCTTTATGGTACCCCTGATGTTCATAGTTTTCCCACTTACCAATGTAAAACTCATATTCATCAATTACATTGTTCTCTGTATAATTAAAGAAATTTAAAGTCCCAGTTTCTCCTTCTTTAATTTCATTATTTTTACTACTTATTACTTTAATATCGTAAGTAAAGTTTCCTGGTTCATTAATTACCACATCTGATGTTAATTCTACTGTAAATCCACCCTCATCATATTTAATTTTATCACCCGATTCAAAAAACTCTATTGTTTTTGTGTCTGAGGATTCTTTTATCATCGACTCTGTAATAACATCACCTTTTTTATATGTAAAAAGATATTTAACCTTGTTTACTTCTTCATTTAAATTTTTCATAATATTTTATTTAAATTTCTTCTTTATTTCTTCTACTTTTGATATAATTTCATATTTAGGAGTATCGAATAGTTTTTCTTTTTTGAAAACAGTATCACAAACACCATATTGTATCCACCATTTTCTATCGTTTTTGTTTTGAATAACTTGTAGAGTTTTAGGTGTGTTATTGTTACAATCTTTTAACCTACTTCTATAATCGTATTGAGTAAAATTTTCTAGTTTTTTAATTTTAAACCCCATATTAATTAATTTTTTCCCAATGTCATCATCAGAAACTAAAGTCTTATTTTCTTTTAATACTTCTTTAATAATTCTTTTAATATCTCTATCGGTTAATTTTATCTTCATATATATAAATATAAAAAAATGATTAAAAGTATACTCAATAGGAGGTGTTTGAAACGTTTAAGTTATTGAATAAATTATATTTTTTTATTTCTAATA
>Ga0213865_10000178_pt1 | contig 42164 bp, 26 predicted proteins | sample PICome_6_FD_160100 | JGI IMG/M metagenome (GOLD analysis project Ga0213865, IMG submission 160100) | Coastal seawater microbial communities near Pivers Island, North Carolina, United States - PICO282 | ecosystem: Environmental > Aquatic > Marine > Coastal | place: USA: North Carolina...
ATGGCTTTTCGTAGCCCTCAGTCCAGTAGTCTTTCATAGTAGTGTTCATGGCTGTATTTTAGTGTATTAGTGAGAGTTTTGCAAGATGTTTTTTGCTTTTTCTTTGATTTCTTTATGCCAGCGGATAGCGTCCTCTTTTGCTTGTTGCTCACGCTCAAGCTTGAATCGTTCGTTCTGATCCTTCTCCCATTGGTCAACCCTTTCGCACATGGCTTCGAGGATTGCTTTAACTTCGGGATTGATTAGGCATTCGGTTTCGTTTGTCATAGTGTTTCCTTATCTTGTTGAATGTATTCTAGCATAGTCGGGGCGAAAAGTGAAGCATTATTTTAATCTTTTTTCTCGTTCAGTATCAACGAGTTACGATGTTCCACAGAGAATGTTCCACAGGGGAGGGGTGATTTTGCGAGGGGGTGGGGGTGGTCGCCAGCGCGATGGCACGAGCAACTTTTTTAGATAATTAAGGCAAAACGAGGACATGATTCACGAGATGATCTGTTAGATGAAAATTGTTAGGGTCAAAAGTTAGAGTATTAGAATCGCATAATAGCTGTTAGAAAATGATGCCCCGTATGCCCCCTATTAAGTGAAAAAAAGGTGTTGGTAATTGTTAGATTTCGCAGGGGGGACTACTTCTTCAATATATCAACGACCATTTCATATAAGTTATGGGGGCTGCGCCCCTCCCCCATTAAAGCAGAGCAATATAAAAAAAAGGGGAAAACAGAATCGTTAAGTGAAAAAAATCGGCGGTGCATTTTTAAAAAAAGAAAGACATAATAATTCATACGCCCCGATTACTTTTGTTCTTGACCATAATAGAAAGTAAAGTATAATAATTCCAATACCCCGATTACTTTAAGATTATGTGTGACCAGATAAAAAAAATATGTTCTTCCTGTGAAGAGTTTAAGATTCTTGATGATTTTCACAAAGGAGACGCTTCGCATGGCAGGAGTTCTTGGTGCAAAGATTGCATGAGCGTTCACAATAAAAAGAAAAGAGAAGAAGATAAGGAGAAAAATAAGGCTGTTTATGATTCTTACGATCAATTTAAAGATACCAAAGTGTGTCTCAGATGTCATCAAGAACTTTTGGTTAGTTCTTTTACCAAGAATTTGTACAAAAAGGATGCCTTAGCTAGTTACTGTAAGGGGTGTGTGGTTATAATGAAAAAACACAGAGAAGCAGGGACCTGTTGGAGAATTCCTGAACCAGCAGATCCAGAGGTGAGATCTCCAGCTAAAATGAGTGCTAGAGTTATAGGTGGGGAAAAAGAGGAGCAAAAGAATAAGCAAAAGGAACGGATGGGAAAAATACAACAAGAAAAAATAAAATATAAAGGTAATGTTTATTTAATGATTAATAACTTAAATGGACGAGTAAAGATAGGCATAACAAAAAACAAGCCTAAATATAGAGAGAGAGCATTACAAAGTCAAGAACCAGATATAAAACTTCTTTTTCATAAAAATGTTTTATTCATGAGGGAAACCGAAAGATATCTGCACAAACTTTTTGATTCTAGGCGTTTTAGAGGTGAGTGGTTTGATTTGTCAAAAGAAGAAATCGAGGAGGCTAAATCTATAATAGAACGAGCTTCCAATGTATCAATATATAAAAAATAGTGTATAAACAATTATGACATACAAGAATTTTCCTGTATATATTGGCTACGGAAATAGAACATTTTCTTCTAATTACGGATTTTATAGAAATTTTATGATTTTCGCAAATAGCGTTAATGTTTCTTATAGTTCTGCTTCAGCGCCAAATAGGAGAATTGGTTCTGATATCGATAGAGGTAATCAATACTATTATACTAATAATCTTACTTGTAGGATTAGTTTAGACTTTACTATTTATTCTAAAATTAGTCAAACTAATACGCCAGATAGCGTTTATGGATTTTTGGTTGACAAGGGTACATACGAAAATAATATTGTTGGGAATAATACTGGTAAAAATTATTTTCCAATTAGAATTGGTTCTAATCTCTACAATAAGTCTTATTTAGACGAATATAGTGTAAATGTCTCGGCGTTTTCTCCTATTAGAATTACCGCTGGATTTACCTGTTATGATCCTCCTGAAAATGAAGCGTTATCATCAGAGCAAAACACATCTTTTCAAGATTACAGTGATTTGATGAATGGTATGCAGATTGTTACTGCTGATACTTGTGAGTTAAGTGGTTTTTACGATCAAGTTGTATCAGCTAGTATAGTCCCAACTATGACTTTTGCTAAAAGGTATTCTAGAACCCCTGTTTATACTTTAGGAAGCTCTAAGCCTTCTAGTTTTCTGCTTGATGCTGTAGAATCTAATATGGTTTTGAATTCTACTGGCCTGAATAATTTTAGCGATTATAAAGGTATTAAACTTCAAAATAATATTGGCTTAACCATCAAAGATATCAATGGTGAGTTTATATTGCCTAGTTATGATGGGGGTTTTAATTTTGGTTGTCATAGTGGGGCTAAAGTCAACAATTATTCTTACAGTATTGCGGGTGGAGATGTTGTTAATTCTACAGCTACGATTCAAGAGGTTTTAATATGATTTTTAAGGTTATATTTTGTTTTGTAATTTTTGGAATGGTTATTTGGACTGTTCTTGCCGCTATTGAAGCGAAGAACACCATCAAACCAAAGCGCCATTTAAAAAAAAGGCGTGATTATTGGTATCATTAGTGTAATATAAGATATCAGATCTTCTAAGAGCCAACGCTAAAGCTGCGGAAGTCGAAAAAATTATACGGTTTTCAGTAATATCTGATTTTTTTTTAGAAAAAGCCCCGATTATGTTTATAAATAAAGTATATGAACCATGTTTTTTGTACAGAGTGCGGAAATAAGATAGAGTATTCTTATTCCAAGCCAAAATTTTGCTCTAGTTGTGGCAGCAAGTGTGGAAATATATCTGAAAATTCGGAAAGGAAAATAAAACAACCAGAGATTGAAGAATCTTTGGCTGATGATGAGACATCTATTGATGAGATTCCTCACATTGAAAGTTTGGCTGTTGAAACGCAATCTTATGGTAATAATGTTTTTTCTTTTGAGTCCTTGATAGGTGAAGAAAACAAATCTCCGAGGGTCAGAAATAGAGGTTCTAGAACATTAGAAGACTTTATTGATGACAGAAGGGGATAGCAAAAGATTTGAGGATTATATTGACGTAATAGAGACCGCCATCCGCAAACAAAGGAGTAGGTGGCGGCTTGATTGCATTACTTGGTTTGATTTTGAGGATGTGGAGCAGGTTATAAAGCTTCATATTTATAAAAAGTGGGACATGTGGGATCAAGATCGCCCATTAGAGCCGTGGATTAATATAATTGTTACTAATCAGATAAGAAATCTGGTAAGAAATCACTACGGCAATTACATTAAGCCTTGTGCGACTTGTGAATTTAATTTGGGGGATGATGCTTGTTCATATACTCTTAGCAGAACCCAGGATCGTAGCTGTAAAAAGTTTGCAAACTGGGAAAAAACCAAAAAAGCGGCATTTGATTTAAAAATTGCAGTACCATCTGAAAATCACATGTATGAAATGGGCAATGACCCAGATACTAATATGAATTTTGATTCGTGCATTGGAAAACTTAATTGCTATATGCGTGAAGAGCTTACAGAAACCCACTATAAAGCTTATTATATGTTGTTTTTTGAAGAAGCCTCCGAAGAAGATGTGGCTAAGTTTATGGGGTATAAGACAAACGAGAAAAAACGTAAAGCTGGGTATAGACAGGTTAAAAATCTGAAGAAGATGTTTATTGAAAAAGCCACAGAAATAATCAAAGAACATGATATAATAATAAACGATGTATTTTAGTTATGGAGAAAGAAGAATTAAAATTAACAGAAGAACAAGAGACGTTTTTACGCGAAAACAGTAAAAAGTATCCTGATTTAAATATTTTAACTAAAAAATGCTTTGAGAATGAGGATTTAGATGGTCGTTCTAAGCAAGGGAGGCTTGTAAGAAAGTTTTTAATAGAAAATGACATAAAATTCAATACCCAATTTAAAGGAAAGCAAGACCCAATCATCTTTTCTAAGGAACAAAGGGAATTTATCATCCAACAGGCGGAGCAAGGACTATCATCGTTGGAAATTGCTAAATTGTTGTTTCCTGATAAGCGGGTTGGACCACTTAGTTTGGAGCAGAGGGCGGTATTAGAGGTTATAAGGGAGGTTAATCCAGAAATCATGCCATCTAAAGATGGTGGGGCATTGCATGACTACCTTCCCCCGAAATCATTGAGCCGAATTGTTAAAAAGATTAATGATTCTTGTGGTTTAAACCTGGATGACAAGAAACTTAACAGGCAATATCAAATTTGCGCCGAAAAACTTGGCATTCATTTATCAAATTCTCGTTTTTTAAAGATAATGAACAATTATCTCGATTTAAGTGACAGAGAGTTGTTTGAGCAAGAGTTTGTGCGACTTACTTGGGACAAACCTGACCTGACTGCTGATGAAATTAACCTTTACCTTAACGTATGTAAGGAAATCATCAATTTGGAGGTTGTAAGTAAGCACCTCAACAAATTAAACGATATGTTTGATGTCGCTGACGATCAAACAGAGATGTCTGTACGTCTAGCTGAGATCATAAAGGCGAAAAGCTCAGAATACCACCAATGCGAGGGCAGAATCGAAAACCTTACTAAAAAACTACAGGGTGATCGATCAGAAAGGATGAAGCAAAAGACAAAAAACAACGCTTCTATTTTATCCATTGTTCAATTATTTCAAGAAAAAGAAGAAAGAGACAATATGGTTAGAATCGCAGAAATGCAAAGACAAACCATTAAAAAAGAAGCAGAAAGACTTGAGGGGATGGCTGAATGGAAAGCTAGAATACTAGGGATAAGTCAAGACGATGCAATTTAAATGTAAAGAGTGTGGGCAAGCCTTTGACACACAAAGGAGTTTACACACACATATTAAAAAACATAGTATGTTACTCGGTGACTACTATGTTAAGCACTATCAGCGCAAAAACAAGCTGACAGGTGAGCTTTTGCCGTTTAAGAACTACAAAGACTACTTCGAGAAAGACTTTTCTCAACCACACCAGTTAATGGAGTGGGTGAATAAGGCTGACCATGTTGAAACAAAAGATTATATTGTTGAATTACTCCATAAACGCACTATGGATAAAGTCATTGACTATGGTCCAACGGAGTTGGAGTTAATCAGTGCTGGTTTGCCGTCGATTGACGTTTATAAAAAATATTTTGGCAGCTACACATACGCATGTGAAGAGATTGGTATTAAGCCTTTATTGGGGGAGAGATTGCCAAAAGGTTTCTTTGATGATCATTCAAATACTAAAATATTAATTGATACCAGAGAACAACAACCGCTTTCATTTAAAAATTCAGAACCTTATAAGCTAGATGTTGGAGATTACGGAGCTATTGCATCAGATTATGATTATACGTATGTAGACAGAAAGTCATTTGGTGATTTTTGTGGGACAACCACAGTTGGCTATTCTCGATTCTGTAAAGAACTCGATAGGTGTCGATCCTTGGGGGCTTATTTGTTTATTGTTATGGAATTTCCTTTTGAGGAGATAGATCATTACAATGCAAAAAGCTATAAAAAATATAAGTTGGATTACGTTCTTCATAACATGCGCGAAATACAAAAACAATACAAGGATTGTTGTCAGTTTGTATTCGCTGGTTCTAGGGAGTTAAGTGAAGAGATTATTCCTAAGTTGCTGATACTTGGAAAAAAACTCTGGAATACAGATATACACTATTTTTGGTCTAAACATATAAAGCGGTCATGAGTTGGGAAGTAGGAAATCAAGACGGGAGAAACAAGTTCCCAAACATAAACAAGGAAATCCTTGAAATAGAGGATGAGTTTCTTGAGGAAGATGAAGCAAAACTTCTTTTATATAAATTTTTAAGACAAAACCCATCTTTCTGCTCTGAGATGATAACTGGGGTAGAATTGTTTCCTTTCCAGCATATGGCTATTAAGGCCATGATGGAGTCTGATTACTTTTTGGGCATATGGTCGCGGGGAATGTCCAAAAGCTTCTCTACGGCGATTTTTGCGCTATTAGACGCTATTCTACATCAGGGTGTGCATATCGGAATCATATCCAAGTCATTTCGTCAGTCAAAAATGATATTTTCCAAGATGGAGGATATTGCTAAAAGCCCCAAAGCCGAATTTCTTTCTCAGGCTATTACAAGAGTGGCTAAAGCCAATGATCAATGGGTAATGGAGATTGGAGAAAGTAAAATTACTGCTTTGCCTTTGGGTGATGGCGAAAAACTTCGTGGTTTCCGTTTTCAGAGGATGATTATTGATGAGTTGTTGTTGATGCCAGAAAAAATCCTTAATGAGGTTATTCTTCCATTCCTTGCGGTTATAGAGAACCCAACTGAGCGTCAAAGGATGCATGACGCAGAAACAGATATGATCAAAAAAGGCTTGATGGAAGAAAAAGACCGCCATAAGTGGCCTAATAACAAAATCATTGGCCTTTCTTCTGCTTCTTATAAATTTGAGCATCTTTATAAGATGTATTGTGATTATGAGAGGTTAATCAACGCAACGGACGAAGACGCTGATGGTGCGCATAGGGTTATTATGCATTTTAGTTATGATTGTGCGCCGCCGCAACTATATGACCAAAACCTTATTGATCAAGCTATTGCCACGATGAGTCAATCTCAGTTTGATCGAGAATTCATGGCTAAATTCACAGATGATAGTTCTGGTTATTTTAAAGTTAGCAAAATGCAAGCTTGCACACTTGCTGATGGAGAGGGCCAGTGTATTGAGGTTTATGGGGAGCCGTCTGACGAATATATTCTCTGCTTTGACCCTTCTTGGTCTGAAAGTGACGGATCTGACGACTTTGCCATGATGCTTATTAAAATAAACAAGGATAGAAAGATTGGGACACTCGTTCATAGCTATGCGTTGTCTGGCTCTAACCTTAAAACACATATTAAGTACATGGCTTACCTTTTGACGAACTTTAATATTGTAGCTGTGGTGGGTGACTACAATGGAGGAGTGCAATTTCTTAATTCCTGCAATGAAAGCAGTATATTTAAAAAACAAAATTTAAAACTGGGTGTTATTGATTCTGATTTGGACGATCATCAAGAATACGAAAAAGGATTACGCAAATTAAAAAGACAATACAATAAGAGCACAAGAGATTACGTTTTTTTAAGAAAGCCTAGTTCTAAGTGGATTAGATATGCTAATGAATTACTCCAAGCTTCATTTGATCATAAAAGAATGTATTTTGCTGGCGCTGCAATGGATGATGATTATCATAAGCAGAGAAAAGCAAGAATACCAATCAAAGATTTGAAATTTGTTAATAATTACAAAGAAACATCCGAAGCCGCGAAAATGATTGACTTTGTAGAGCATCAAAAAGACATGATGGACTTAACAAAAGTCGAATGTGCAATGATTGAAGTTAATACTTCAGCACAAGGAACTCAGAGTTTTGATTTGCCCCCAAATTTAAGAAAACAAAAAGGAGCAGACAAGGCGAGAAAAGACTCTTATTCAGCTTTGTTGCTTGGTAATTGGATGATGCATATTTATTACGATATGATTGACGACAACATAGACAATCAACAATCCACATTTACACCAATGTTTATTGATTAACTTTTTAAAGTTAAAAGTTAAACTTTTGACTTTTGGGTGTATAATAGGTTATGGCTAAGAGAAAGTATGTGAAGAAGTCAGATTATTGGAGTAAGTTTGATAAGAAAAGTCAACCAACAATTCCAATGTCACAAGAAGAGAATTATGAGCCTGGTTTGATAGGAGATCCTTTTTACGTTTCTTCCGCATCTTACAGCAACACCTCCAGCGCTAGTTATACTAGAGGTTCAACACCAACAACACCTAAAAGAGCCAATAGGTCTGCGTTTGAGAATACTATTGATAGGTTTTCAAGCATAAGAAGGGGATTGTTGCCTTATAAGTATTCTTCTGATGGTATTAACGTCAGAGAGGCTATTGAACTTTGTCAAAAAGCCTACGCTAACGTGTCTGTTTTTCGTAATGCGGTTGACATTATGTCAGAATTTGCTAATACTGAACTTTTTCTTGAAGGAGGCACCAAAAAAAGCAGAAATTTCTTTTATGAGTGGTTTAAGAAAATAAACCTTACCAATCTTAAAGATCAGTATTTTAGAGAATACTATAGGAGTGGTAATATCTTTCTTTATCGGATTGATGGTAAGTTTCGTGCTGATGATTTTCTTGATTTAATTAATTCCATTGCCCCGAAAAACGGTTCAGAAAACAAAGTGCCAATTAGGTATATTTTGATGAACCCTTATGATATTGTAGCCACAAGAGCATCTTCATTTAACGATGGCGCTTATGAAAAAATACTTTCCGAGTATGAAATGTCAAGACTGCAAAACCCTTCCACTGAAGAAGATAAAGAAATCTTTGATTCTCTTCCAAAAGACGTTCAGAAAACTATCAAGCAAGGAGGATATAATACAGACGGTCTTAAAATACAGCTAGAACCAGAAAAAGTTTCGCACTCGTTTTATAAAAAGCAAGATTACGAACCATTTGCTATTCCTTTTGGTTACGCGGTTCTTGAAGACATAAATGCAAAGCTTGAGCTTAAGAAAATGGATCAAGCAATCACAAGGACGGTGGAAAACGTTATACTTTTGATAACAATGGGTGCAGAACCCGACAAAGGTGGAATTAGTTCTCATAATATTGGGGCAATGCAAAACTTGTTTAAAAATGAGAGTGTTGGTCGTGTTCTTGTGTCAGATTATACGACAAAAGCTGATTTTATTATTCCTGACCTAAATAGGGTTTTGGGTTCTGAAAAATATAGAGTTCTTAACGAAGACATCAAACAAGGACTTCAAAATGTTGTTGTTGGTGAAGAAAAATACGGAGCAACACAAGTAAAAGCACAAATCTTTATTGATCGTTTGAAGGAGGCTAGAAATGCGTTTCTTTCAGACTTCTTGCAAAAAGAAATCAAAAGAATCTCTCAAAACCTTGGTTTTAGATCTTATCCAACCGCAGTGTTTAAAGACATAGACATGAGAGATGAAACACAACTTATGCGCGTCGCCACAAGACTTATGGAACTTGGTGTTATTACTCCTCAACAAGGTATGGAAATGTTTGATACTGGTAAGTTTCCGAAAACAGAGGAAATTGCCCCAGCCCAAAAGAAATTCATCGAAGAAAGGGGAGAGGGCTATTACAATCCTATCGTTGGCGGTGTGCCAATGGTTGAGGGCGCTGTGCCAACAATTCAGGGACCTAATAAACAAGCTGGTAGACCAGAGGGTACAAGTGGAATACCTCAAGAAAATTCCGAAGGAAATTATTCTCGCAAAGATATTGAAAAAACAATACACGAACTAGAGACTGTCAGAGCTGCAACAAAAGACTTGATGCGGGACAAATTAAACATAAAAAGATTCACTAAAAAGAACGAAAAAATGTTGGATAGTTTGTGTGAGGCAGTTGTTTGTTCTACAAATATTGAAAATTGGACACAAAAGACAGTTTCTTGTGTATCTAACTTAGAGGAAATACAAAACTTAGACGTTTTGCCTGAAATTTTAGAAATTGCAGCCAAGCATGAGCTTGGTAATTACGAAGCCGCAATTTTATATCACAGTAATGAAGAGTCCACTGAATCCTAAAAACAATAAGAAGCCGTATAAGTATACGGCTACTTTTGAGGCAGATATTGTAGCATGTGATATTGGTAATTCTTCGTTTATATCAAAAGCCTCTCTTGAAAATCTTGAGTCACTAGTACCAAAAGGTATTAATTTCGAAGATAATATTGATTTATTAGGGGTAGCATTTAACGCAGCTGTTGTTAACAAGTTTAACAAAAACGGAGACGGAATCGACTCTGAAACAGCGATAGCTTATACAAAAAACTTTTTACATAAACCTACGAACATAGAACACGACAAAGACAAGATTGTCGGGCATATTGCAAGTGCTGGTTGGAGTGATTATGGCACCAGTAGCATTTTAAGTGAAGAAGAACTTCGTGGTTATGAAAAACCATTCAACATCGCTCTTGGAGCGGTTGTTTATAAATCTGCAAACTCTTCTTTTGCAGAGCTTTTAGAAAAATCTGTAGACCCACAGAACCCTTACCATCATTCTATATCCACAAGCTGGGAGGTAGGATTTTCTGAGTTTTCAATTGCCGTTGGTAGTGATTACTTAGAGGATTCTACAATAATCAGTGAAGGTGAAGAAATGGAAGAAATGGCTAGATGCCTCAAGGCATACGGCGGAAGTGGCTATACAGATGACGGAAGACCCGTTAACCGACTGATCAAAGGAAAGATTTATCCATTAGGTATTGGATACACATCTAATCCAGCGGCTGACGTTAAGGGGATATATATGAAAAAAGAAGAGGAAAACCCAATTATCATCAACGATAAAAGAGATAAAAAAATTTCACAAAGTGAAAAAACTAATGTAAACCTAAAAAAGACTAATTCTATGGAAACTGAAAAAGTTATCAACGAACTGAAGGATCTTCTGAACGAAAAGAAGTTCTCGCAAGAAGCTGTCGCTTCTATGACCAGCACCTTTGCGGATGCTATCAAAGAAAAAGACGAAGAGTTTCGTGCTGAACTTGTTAAAGCTCAAGAAGAAAAAGAGGCTGTTGCTGCAGAGCACGAAGAACTTAAAACTTCAGTCGAAGATCTGAAGACCAAGTTTGAAGAAGCCCAAAACAAAATCGCTGAATATGAAGCCTCAATTAAGGCTGAACAAGCGGTAGCTCGTTTCAACGAGCGTATGGACGTTTTGGATCAAAAATTTGATCTTGAAGACGAAGACAAAGAATTTTTGGCCAAGGAGCTGAAGTCTATCGACGAAACTGAAGAAGCATTTGCTTCTTTCGAAGATAAGCTTGTTGTTCTTTGGAAGCACAAGAGTAAAGAGGCTAAAGCTGAATTTGAAAAGCAAGTCGAAGCTCGCATCCAAGAAGAAGTCGAAAAAAGACTTTCTGCGCCAAAAGGGAAAGAAGCCCAAGCAAAAACAGACGAAGAGATCCTTGATGATGTCGAGTCTAGCGAAGCTTCAATAGCCAACTCTAACGAGACGGTTTCCCGTGAGGAGCAAACCCTTAAAGATAAGTTCGCTGCAGCTTTTGATCGCAGTAATATCGAAATTTCATAAATTTTTAACAAAATAACATTATGCTTAGAATTCTACCATTCAGACAATATGACGAAAATGATGTAATCAATCTTTTCGCCCTTGACGGTGCTAGTGCTAATGAGTCCACCACGGATTCAGGTGCTGGTGATGCTGGTGTATTTGTTACGATCTCCGCTGGAGATTTTGACAAGGACCCAGTTTCTTACTCGGATGACTCTTACCTCGGTAAGACTGATTATCCATTCATCAAAGCTCAATACCCAAAGGTAAACCTTGAGTGTACTCCTGCTATTAGCGGAGATTCATGCCTTGGTCTTACTCTTCGTCAAACTGCAAAGACTGACGAAAACGGCGAGAAGCTTCTTTACAACCCAGTAAAAGCAGAAGAACTTTTCTGTGTTCTTCCTGGTCAAGCTGTTCCTGTTGCTACTCGCGGAGTATTTACTCTTGCAGCAGAAGGTTACAGTGGTGCTTTGACTGTTGGAGGCGGTGTACAACTTAGTGACGTTGAGAGCGGTAAGGTTATTGCCTGTGCCTCTTCTTCAGCTGATAAGATTGGTACTGTAATTGGAACAGGTTCCCGTTCAAGCGGAACTGTTACCGATTCTTGGGAAGGCGACTACGCAGTTATCGCTCTTGGTCTGTAATATTAACATTTAACTAGAAAATTATACAAATATGAAAATTTCTCTTAAAAGAACTCCAGAACAAGTTGAGCTTATTAAAGCTATGGCTTCCAAGAACCGTTCGGTTGCTTACGAAGCTCAGGTTGCACTTGCTGAATTCATCGGTCCAGTTATCGCTGAAGTAATCAACAACGCGCCAGTACTTAGTAACCTCTTCACTTCACTTCAGTTTAACTCTGAGGACAATCCTTCAATTCCGTTGGATCTGTACTACGATGTAACTGACGAAGATTACGTACAGGTTTACAGCAACACAGTTGCTGGTGGTCTTCCACAAAACCAAGTCGTACCAACCGTATCAGAGCTTAAAATTGCTACTTACAGCCTTGATACCGCAGTTAGCTTTGATCGTCGTTATGCAGCCAAAAGCCGCATGGACGTTGTTAGCAAGACATTCTCTCGCATGGCTCAAGAAATCCTTCTTAAGCAAGAGCGTACTTCTGCTAACTTGATTATGGGCGCTGTCGCAGGTGCAAGCACCAATGGCAAGGATCACGTTTTCCGTGCTGGTGTAGACGGTTCATTCCTTCTTGATGACTTTAATCAGCTCATCACTCGCGCCAAGCGTATCAACACTGCTTGGAACAAAGGTACTCCAGAAGGTGGTCGTCGTGGCATTACCGACATCATGGTTTCTCCAGAAGCCGTTAAGTCGCTTCGTGAAATGTCTTACAACCCAGTAAACACCAAGGGCGACAATACCGACCTTGCTGCTACTGATAGCGTTCGTGAGTCAGTATTTAATGCTGGTGGTGGTCTTCCTGACTTCTACGGTATTTCCATCATGGAGGTAAATGAGCTTGGCGTTGGACAGAAGTTCAACACAATCTTTGACACCGTTGCTGGAGCTACTACTTACTCTGATGCAGCTGGTGGTAGCACCGCAGCATTTGATGATAGCGCTGGAGACGAGATCCTAATCGGTCTTGATCGTGGACGCGATTCACTGGTTAAAGCAGTTGCTGTTGACGAGGAAAATGGTTCCGAGTTCAGCCTCATTGCTGACGATCAGTATAGCATCCGCCAGAATAAGATTGGCTGGTTCGGTGGTATTGAAGAGGGTCGTATGGTCCTTGACAACCGCGCACTTGCTGGACTTATCTGCAAGAGCCTGTAAGATAAAAATAAAATTTTTAAAGGTCACCCTTAACAGGGTGGCCTTTTTTTGTGTAAATACTAAGTAACAAACCTATTATATTAATATGGAAGAAGAAAATTCAAAAAAAATGGACGTTTCTTATGGCGTCGATAAACAAGAAGAGTCTAAAAAGAAGACTTCTAAAAAGAAGACTGTTAAAGCCAAAGAGACCAAAAAGAAAAAAAGTCTTATTGACGACATTAATGAAATGAAAGCCAGCGGGAAAGTGAATACCCCTGAGTTTAGAGAGAAAATGGCTAAATTAGAAAACGTTTTAGGTGTTGATCAAATTAACCCATTTGGGACTAATGAGTTAGATATTTTTGAGGATAAATTGAAAGGATGTACTTTTAATGACCTTAGGAATTTGGCTCAAAAAGTTGGACTTAACCCGTTCCAATCAGAAGCTCAATTAAAAGGTGTTTTGTTGAGAGAATTCAAATCACAGAATAAAAACAATATGAGGAATATTATGCCACAATCAAGTAGCGTAATGGAGCTTGATCCAAATAACCCTCAACACAAGAAAACCTTAGATATTCTTGGAGAAATTTAAATGGCAGCTTTAGAGGATCTAGCTAAAGAAATAATGGAGTGTGAGTTTGATAATGACTCAGACTTAAATAGCTTGCAGTCAATTGAGTGCTGGCTTGAAGCTAACCTTGGGATGCTTAACACCCTTATAGATGCAGAATACTGTCTAGAAAGCCAGGAATTGGATTCTGAGGCGTCTGCGATATATAAACAGCTATACCTTCATCAGTACTACGTCAAGAAGGCTAGGAACGCAATGAGGGGCATTATAGCGTGTTCTGATACTTCTAGTACTGAGGGTGAAATACTTTCCTTGAGTGACGGAGAAAGTCGTGTCACTTTCGCAAATAAAAATGAAACCGCAAAAGTGATACGCGGAATGGCCCAAGACGCTAAAATAGCTCTTGACCAACTTGTTAACAAATACAACATATACCAATCAGAACCTAGACAGGTTGGCGGTATAGAAGCTTAAATTTTTTGTTTGTTATTTGGTTTTGTAGACAAGAAAAGAAAACCCCGCCGAAAGGCGGGGTTTTTATATGAACAATGTATGTGTTATGTATAAGGAGTATTAAACTCCAAAAACTGGTCTGCTTTGTCCAGATCCAGAACAGATAATACCTCTTGAGGTGTCATCTATTCCACCAAGCTGAACACCAAAGGTGAGGTCTACAGTCTTGTTTGATCCAATGCTAGATGAGAAGTTTTCGGAATCAAGGGTACATCCCTTAAGGCTCCATTTAAGAACTTCCTGGCCTTCGCACTGCTTAAGCTTGACAATAATCTCTTTAATTTCGTCAGTTCCGCAACCAGCGATAATTTTAGCAAGGTTTCCAGCTTCCATTTCGTTAAGAACAGCATTCACTGACATTGTTGCATTCACAGGGAAGTCAACAACACGAGCAAACGGGAACTTGGAACCAACTTTTTCGATAGCAGTACGAGAAAGAGGTAGTGAAATTGAAGCGCTTTGAACGTGGAATCCTTTTGAACCAGCTAATGATGTGAGTGTTCCAGACTCAGCTTCTCCGCCGTCGAAAGAAGGAAACTCAAGAATAATGTCTCCTGGTCTAAGTGCTGTTGGGCCGTCTTGACCTGTATTCTCTGGTACTGCCGCTCCCATAATATCTGGAATAACTTCGCCATCTTCTGGATTTACAGAAGGTAGATTGCCAGTTACAGCATATGGGAATTCGGTACCACTAGTAAAACCGTTGATTGAGTTAATGTTTGAAGCCTCAAAAGAAACCGTAGCGGTTGGCAAAGCACCAACAGAAAGGTCAACTGTATAATCACTAAGGAAAGCATTTCCGATTCCTATGAGACTGTAAGGTTCGTTTTGACCCATTGTCGTCGTGTCTGAACCCTCTTCAGAGGTAAGAATGAAGAAGTTTCTTCCACTATTTGTTTCAAGGAATCCGCTAACAAATTGAGCGTTTTCTGTAATATCAAATCCTAGAGCTTTTTCATTGAGCCCGTCAGTAAGATAGTAAGAAAAGTCAAAATTGACTGTTGGTGGCTCAAGAACCAAAGAGTCGATCCTTGCAAGGTTGCCGTATTGGTTAACATCCTGTCTATTAATGGTAAATCCATAGTTTGCACTTTGAACCCTGATAAGTTCATGATGGTCACCAGTAGTTGTGGAAGTCACATCTTTACTAACGTAAAGAGACTCCGATTGATAAATTACTCTATTTCTTGCCATGTCTAATTTTTATTATTTAAATTTTATTATTCCCAAGGAAGTTTTGTATCGTTACTTCCGCTAACAAAAACACCTTTGTTTGTGTCTTTGGTTCCGCCAATTTGAGTAGAGAACGTAATGTCAACACTCTTGTTGGAGCCGATACTTGATGAGAAGTTTTCGGAGTCAATTGTACATCCTTTCATGATTACAGTCATTCCTTCGTTGCCTCCGCACTCTGCCATGGATACTGAAACCTCTCTAAGAGTTCCTTCTCCACAACCGCTGATCATTTCAGCAAGGTTTTGAGCTTCCATTGTGTTAACAATAGCATTTACAGTGAGAGTTGCGTTAACTGGGAAGTCAACAACGCGAGCAAATGGGAATTTGGAACCAAGTCTTTCGATTGGTGTTCTGGATAGGGGTAGTGACAGAGAAGCACTCTGAATATGAATTCCACCAGCACCAGAAACTTTAGTCAAGATGTTTTTATCAAAGCTGTCAAGATTTAGTGTGAGGTCTCCTGGTCTAAGAGCTGAAAGTTTATCTTCATCATCTGCTTGATAGTCTCCAGTATGAGAGTTACCAGTAGCATATGGAAGAGCGATTTCAAGTTGATTACCACCTACGCCAGTTAGAACTTCTCCGTTTACTGGGTCAACAGCTGGAGTATAGATTCCAGTAAATCCGCTGATAGTGGTGTTTTCCCCAGAAACGGTAACGTCTGAAATGATGTTTGAAGCCTCAAAAGAAATCGTAGCGGTTGGGAGTGAGCCAACTGACATATCTAGAGTATAATCAGTAAGGAATGCGTTTCCAATTCCGATTACTGCATTTTCCGATGCACCGTCAAATCTATTAAGGTTTGCGTCTTTACCTTCTGGTACAGTAAGAATGAAAAGGTTTTGTCCAGAACTTGATGCAAGGTGTCCAGAGGCGAATTGACCGCTAACTCCTGGTTTACTGGCATTTTGAACCAAAAAGTTCAAAGCTCTTTCATTATAACCATTAGTTACATAATAACTAAGATCAAAATTGACTGTTGGTGGTTCCAATATTAGCGAATCAATACGAGCCAGATTACCAAATTGGTTAACATCCTGACGATTGATTGTAAATCCGTAGTTTGCGCTTTGAACACGGTGAAGTTGTGCGTGATCTGAAACTCCAGTAGAGTTATACTCATTACTGACGTAAAGCGCTTCTGATTGATAAATTACTCTATTTCTTGCCATAGCTATGATTATTTTAAGTGTTTACAGTTGTTTTCTTTGTTTGTGAAAAATTATTGATGTCTAAATCGGTGTTGTTGTATTTCAAAATCAATGAAACCGACAAAGATATCATTTGTTAATGATTTTCTTGCTCTATCCGTGAGCTTTGAAGTTGTTACGTTATTTATGAAGAGTTTGTTGGAGCTGGAATGCTTTGCAGAAAGCTCTTTATAGTTAAATACACCAGATTTAAGATCATTGAACTCATTATATGGATGATCTGACATTGGTATAACGGGAACGCATTCGTTTTTTGAATCAGCAAATATAGAAAGAACCCCATCAAGTTGATAAGAATCTTCTGCTAATACTGCTGCAGTCGAAGTTATTGTTGTCTCTTCCATTCCGCCAAAAGCAAAATCTTTGTTTTGAGCTGTAGATGTATTTATAAAAATTGCTGGTAATACTTGGTCGTAAGGATCAATGAATGATTCATCTGGTCTTGGTAGGCGAGAATTAACTACATATTTTCTTTCCGCAATTAAATCATCTTCAGTTTCGTTTGTGAAGTAGATGTTGAAGTCCTTTACCGCAAAATTAGAAGTTATATCATAATTGCTGTTTGATCCTTCAACCAAAACCCTACCATTTTCAAAATCCATAAACATACCGCTTCTGCCAGTAATGCTCTGGTTATATTGACCAGAGGGTGTATTGCCAACAATCACGCCATCTGGAATTGTTGCTCCAGCTATAGAAGAATCACAAACCCATTGTTTGTAAGGGCTTCCATATACCTGATAAGAAGAATCAAGCCTGTCGTCATCATAATTATAAAAATTAACGCCAGTCATGTTTGTGTAAGCTTGACCCTTCGACAAAAGGTAATGGTCAAACCACAGGATAATTGAATTGGTTACTTTATGATGATATTGTTCTATCATGACAGATCTTTAAACTTTTTCTCGTATTTTTTAATCAGGGCGGTAATGTAAGGCATGTTTTTGAATCCACCTCTTCTGACTGGCTTACTTGTTTGTATAGCTACACCTGATCTACTAGATGCGGTGGATTTATTTAAAAGATAACCTAGCCCAGAAATCCCTGTTTCTATACCTTTTGCCCAACTTCTCCCTGTAGCCCAAGGCATTGGAGTAACAGCAAATATCTCGTTTGCGTTAGGTAATGTTACAGAATATTCTTTACCTATTGATCTTTTTGAGTCGCCAACTTCTTTGTAGGTGGTTTTTTCTAGTATCTCTAATATTGCCTTAGTGGGATTTTCATTAGCATTAAAACCAATAAAGGAAAAAAGATTAGCTTTGCCACCTAATGTTCCACTTATGTTTGTGGATTTTGGTCCTGCATTTATTTCCACGGTTACAGGATGAGAAAGAAATTCTTGTATCATTTCTTTCTTAAGTTCATCAAACTTTTTTTTGAATTCTTTTTTAAGTCCTGGTTTTAAAATTCTAGGAGCTTGTTTTCTTAGGGCTTGTTGAACATCTAGAGGTAAGTTAGCCATTATTCTGCTGCAGCTTCGTCAAGTGGTGATAAATAAAATGTATAAAAAAGATTTCCTGTTAACCCATATGGACTGCCGTCTGTTTTTATTGTAAACATCCTTCCGTCGAATTCGACCCTTCTTGATTCTTGTAGATAATCAAAACCCTCTTTTTTAACTATTATCTTTACCGTGCCTTTTGGAAGAATTGTTTTTGTTTGAGTTTTATAATTATTTAAAAGTTCTTCTTCTGTTTTAACGTAATATATTCTAGCGTCGAAAGTTTTTGGTACTACTTCGTAAGAAATACTATCGTCTTTTCCTGTTTGAGTTTTCCCATATATAGCGTTGTATTTAGGGTTGTGGGCTATAAGGGTCCTCGTAGCATCTTTGTAAACTGTAATTGTTTGAGCAAAGGTTTCATGTAGACGATCATATAATGCGTCTATTTTTGATATTTTTAATAAAGATAAAAAACCTGCCATATTGAAAATTACACTTTTTTTTGTATTATAATACAAGGCAAAGGGTATGAATGCTAAAAAAATTCTAAATAATCAGTCTCACAGGGAGATTTCTGGTCTTTTTAAGATAATGTTGATGTTAATTGAGGACATGAAAAAAGATCATGATTTTCATTATCAGAAACTTTACGATGAGATTCCAGAGAAATATCATTCTCTTTTGAGGGCTGCAGATCACTTTACCCCAGACAAATTATCATGGATTAGAAAAAGAATTTTAGATTATGGTAATGAATCGATAAGAAACATGGAAAAAGAAATTGAAAATTACCAGGTTTCATTTAAATTTAATTAAAGGCATATGGAAAATAAAATATTATATCAATTCACCTTAGACAAACAGGTGGAAAAAGTTGTTGAATCAGTCAGAAAAGATAAAAAGACTGGCGAAGAAACCATTACTAAACGTAAGGTCAAAAAGAAGGAGCCTGTAGAGATTCAGGTTAAAAGGCCAAATAGACGCGAACTTGAAGAAGCTGAATTGGAATATTCAGTAGAAATGAGTAAGTGTATTAAAAGGGGCATTTTGACAAAAGCTATGCTTGGCAAAAAGTATAGTGACACTGGTGGGCTTTTTAGTGAGGAAGATGCTTCCGATTACGCGAAGCTCTATAAACAAGCTCTTGATTTGCAAAATGAATATATGCGTCTTGATACCGTTAAGAAAAGAACGGAAAAACAAGAGGCTAGGTTTGAAAAAGTAAAAGAAGAAACCGCCGAAAACAGAACTAAGATTATTGAGTTTGAATCAAACTTCCAATCTTTGTTTGATCATACTGCGGATGTAAAAGCCCAGAATAGGGTTCTTCTTTGGTATTGCCTTCACCTAACATATATTTACGATGAGGAAAGAGACAAGTTTGTTCAGTATTTTGAGGGTGATGATTTCGAAGAAAAAATCGCCAACTATTATGAGCTCGAAGAAGCAGAGGATCCGTTTTATGCTGATTTGATTAAAAAAGTTTCTACCACCCTGGCCTTTTGGTTCTTTAATCAAGCCTCTACTCAAGAAGAGTTTGAAGAGCTTATTAAAAAAGCTGAAGAAGGTGAAGTGTGAAGAATGAAGAGTTCTATATATCTCTAGCGGGAGAAATATTTGATGGGTATACCGAGTGCGAATTTAATGGGCGCTTGGTATACCTAAAGCATCTTACTATAAAAGATCAAAGATATTTAAGTTTATATTATGATAAATATAAACAAAGGGCTATAAATAGAGGGGTCAAAACAGAAGAAGAGGTTCTGTTAGATGTTAAAAACGATGGATTGTGGAGCGATGACGATGATGTTAAAATCGAAACTTTAAGTTCCGAAATAGAAAACCTTAAAAAAACGCAAAGTAAATTGTTTCTTAGGTCTCAACAAGAAGGAATGCAAAAAACCATAGACAAAAAAGAGTCTGAACATTTAAATTTACTTTCTACAAGAAAACAGATAATTGGGAAAACAGCAGAAGACTACGCTTCTAATATGTCTGTTGCTGAAATGATAAGGTATTTTGTTTTTGATTCCCCAAAACTAAAAAAACATGCGTTTTCTAGTGAGGATTTTGATGAAATGAGCGACGATGAAGTTATTCATTTGCGTTTGTTACAAAAAAATGTAAACAATAGAATGGATGAATTAACAATTCAAGAAACTGTTTTAAGACCATTTTTTGGCATGTATTTATCTTTTTGTGAAAACCCTAGAGATTTTTTTGGAAAACCAATAGTTGATTTGTCTGTATTCCAAATGAAATTGGTTTTATTTGGTAAGATTTTCCATAGTATTTTTCAATACACAGAAGAAATACCCGATCATATCAAAGAAGACCCAGAAAAACTTCTTGCGTTCTCAGAAGCCAAACAAAACAAAAGTAAAGGTGCTAAGTCGTTTATTAATGATGACGCAGCTGGTTCTACTGTATTTGGAGGCACATCAGAAGATATTAAAGATCTGGCTCAGGGTTCAGAAAATACAGTTAGTCTTTCAGAAGAAATAAGGAAAGCTGGAGGAACTCTAACAATGGAACAAATGATTAAATTAGCTGGTGACTAAAGGTAATTTTGGTGTAATACCTGTAAAGGATAAAAGGTTATGCCCATTAGAGTTCCAGTAGAGCAAACAGGTTTAGAGATAAGCATCCAAAAGGCTGCGCAAAAAGCTGGGCGTAACTTAAAAATAAATCTTGGTACAAGCGCAAAAGACGTTAAGTCTTTAGAGCAGCCGCTTGGCAGAATTACTGGTCAGGCAGATGAGTTTGGCAAGTCTATGGAAGCTGCTAACGCTCGCGTTTTGGCTTTCGGTGCATCAGTAGGAATTATTAATGCTGTTGTACAATCTTTTAAAAATTTAGTATCTACCACGATTGAAGTTGAGGCTAATTTAGCAAAGATAAACTCAATCTTGAAAACCACAACATCTGGCTTAAGTGCTCTTAAGGCTGAGATTTTTGAGATAGCAAAAAACACAGAACAAACATTTGATACTGTTGCTAATGCTGCTTTGGAGTTATCTAGACAGGGTTTAAGTGCGGAAGAGGTAACAAAGAGACTTAATGATTCTCTTATACTTTCTAGGCTTGCTGGGATAGATGCCGCAGAAGCCGTTGCTGGTTTAACAGCAGCAGTTAACAGTTTTTCTAAAGCTGGTTTAACTACAGGAGAGGTTCTTAATAAAATTAGTGCTGCGGCTAACTCTTTCGCTGTATCTGAGAGGGATCTTATTGAAGGTTTTAAGCGTTCGGCATCTGTCGCTGAACAAGCTGGAGTTAGTATTGATGAGCTTGGCGGTATTATAACCGCAGTTCAACAAAGAACAGCGCGTGGTGGTGCTGTTATTGGAAACTCGTTTAAAACGATCTTTACTCGTATCGGAAGATCTGAAAACTTAGAGTTATTAAATAGCCTTGGTGTTCAAATTACAGATGTTGAAGGTAAAATTTTACCAGCTACTAAACTTATAGAAAACCTAGCCAAACAATTAGAAAAACTAGATGATATTCAAGTTCGAGCTGTTTCTGAAAAAATTGGTGGTGGTTTCCAGATCGCTCCTTTGCTTGCCGCTTTAGCGGATTATAGTAGTGAGACTTCTGTTGCTTTAGCTGCTACTCAAAAATTTCAAAACGCAACTACAGAAGCTTACGATAAAAATATTGTTCTAAATCAAACTTTAGCGGCAGCTATCAACACAACAGTATTAAGTGTTAAAGAGCTTGCTAATACATTAGGCGAACTTGGTGTCACTGATACATTTAAAACGGTTCTTAATTTCTTTAATAATTTTGCCGAAGGTGCTCAAAAGATTTTAGACGGAGAAGGCATTGGAGGAACTTTTGCTAGAGGCTTTGTTAAGGGTTTGGGTACTGTTTTAATATCTGGCGGAATTGGCTTGTTTGTTGTTCTTCTGGGTAAACTTAGTTTTCAGTTAGCTAAATTTGGATTCGATTCTTTAAAAACTTTCTTAAATATTGGTACAGAAACCAAAAAACTCCAATCGACTCAACAGCAAATTGTATCCACTCTTTTAACTGACAAGGGAATAAGAGAACAGATATTAAGTATAGAAAACTCAAATCTTAGTGCTGCTGAGAAGAAAAGACAGCAAGCACAATTCTTTACAAGCGCATTAAAGGAGCAGCTGGCTATAACAAAACAAATAACAGCAATTGGAGCTTCGGTTGCGCCAAATGTTCTTAGGTCAACATCGCAAGCGACACGCAGAAGTGCTGGAGGTTTCTTGCCAGTAGGTGCTGAACAAAAAGATATTTCGAAAGGTGTTGGTGGCGCTCCAAAAGGAGCGAAGCCAGTTGTTATACCTAACTTTTCATTTGGTGGCGGCAAGAAGGGAACTATGGTAGCTAATGATAGTGAATATATTGTTCCAAATTTTGCTGGTGGAGGATCTGCTATATTTAACCAAGACATGGTTAAGTCAATGGGTCTTCCAAGTGGGGCTAAGAAGATAAATGCGGCTGGGGGATTTATCCCTAACTTTGCAAATGGCAAGGCAGACGCATCAAAAGCAAGCTCTGTTCTGCCAGGATTAGTAAACTCTAGTCAATCTTATATATTATTAACTGGTGATAATTCGGCCGATGAAAACAAAACACTATACGCTGGCCCAACAAAAAAAGGAAAAGGCATAACGGCAGCTTATTCGAGTCTCGATGAAGCTAAAACTTATTTAGCAAGCGGACTTATTAGTCGGGTTTCTGTTCCTAAATATTCCATGCAGACGAGCGAAAGGAAAAAAGGCTCGGGTAAATCCAAATCAGATATAGATTATCTAGAGACTGAGGTTTCAAGATTCTCCTCCAATTTAGCAAGGAATTATGCTAAAAGTTTAAGCTCAGACGGTCAAATACCGAAAGCAACAAAAGCAAAAATATCTTCATTGTTTAACAAAGGCGCTTTAAGTGGATTTGCTGGCACTATTTTCGAAACTGGTTTATCTGCTGTTTTAAATGACGATGAGTTTAAAGATTACAGTTCTAGAACAGATACTTCAAGAATAGACTTGCCGAGCTCACCTAGGCTTTTCGAAAAGTTTGGAGTAACAAACGCCTCTATTGGTTCCGCTGGAGCGGAAGTTAAAAATAGAGCTGGCTCAGACCAACTAAAGTCTACGGCTAAAAAGTTTTATGATATATTGGTTGGCCGTCAAAACGCTTTTGCGTATAAAAAAGACAGTCCTCTTTCTAGTCAATTTATAGACCAAAAATCAGCTTTAGCTAAATACGATATCTCTAAAGAACAATACAAAAAAATAGAGGCGGATTACGGGACACCTTCAGGTTCTAAAAGGCCTTTACCTGCAAGTTTATTTTCGAAGTATAAGTTGAAAGATTCAGCTGCATCTGGTTACATACCTAACTTTGCTGGAGGAGGAGCTTTAGAGGAAGCAATCCAGCGCGAAAAAGAAGCTGGTGTTCCTGTAAATCAAATCAGAATAAACCAAGACGGAAAACTCCGCAACAGCCAAAACCCGCAAGGCATTGCTGTGACTAATACTAGAGATGAGCCTACTGGAAGGATACCAAATTTTAGTAATCTTACTGGGGGGGCTACTAGAGAACAACTTTATCCTAACTCGCAAGGCTCAGGCTCCAGTGGTAATAGCAATGTCGGAGAAGCTGCACAAGATTCGACTGGCAGGTTGATCGCTCTATCTACTGCTGCGTTTGCTTTGCAAAGCATATTCTCTGGAGTGGGCGATGAAGCAGAAGGTCTTGGTGCTAATTTTGCTCGCGCTACATCTGATATAGCGGGTTTAATAACAACACTAACAGCTTTTCAGGCTTTAGGGCTTGATAGAGCCAGCCAAGCAAGAAAAGAAGAAGCTGGTGGCGGTTTAGCTAGTATTGGTGGAAAATTAGAAGGAAATATAACTGGTTTTGGAGATAAGCTTACAAAAAGAGGAGAACGACTAGCAAGCAAAAACCAAGTTGCTGCGCCTTTAGGACGTAGAACTCTTAGAGATATTGGAAATATAGATGTTGGTAAGCTTGGAGGTCGTGGTTTAGGTGGAGCTACGAAATTTTTAGGTATCATTGGCAAAGCTGGTCCTATTGTCGGAAAGGTTGTAGGGGGTTTTGCTAAATTTATACCTCTTGTTGGGCCATTGATCGCTGGCTTTCAGGGAATTAGCGCTGTTCTTAAAATATTCGGTGTTGACTTGGGAGGGATTGTAGGTAAAAGTTTTGATAAGTTAAAACAAGCCGTAGGCTTGGCGGATACTCCAATGCAAGTTTTTGCAAAAAGAGTAGAGGAAGCTAATAAAAATTTAGCCGAAGGAGTTTTAGGGGGAAAAACTGGTCAGTCTGTTTTTAATAATGTCGCTTCAGAGCAGAGAAGGCTTTTCCAAGCTAGATCTGCTGGTAAATCTGGAAAAGATTTAGATGAGGAATTAGCTAAAGCTCCAGCAGAGATTTTACAAGAAAATATAAAAGATTTTGGTAAATCTAATTTAGGTTTAGGAACTAAACAAGTAAAAGTTCAAATTCCTAATACTGGAGGAGCATTCGCTGGAGCAGCTCCAACTTCAGTAAACACAACTAGAAAAACCTTTGATGGGGTTGAAGTTTCTCAAAAGGCCCAAGCAAAAATACAGCAAGCGGCTGATTTTTATGGAGAACAGTTTACTCAATTAGTATTGCAAGCTTCCACAAAAGAGCAAAGAGAAGGGGAAGACCTTTCAACGAAAGAAGGATTAAGAAGAGTACAGAAAAAAGTTTTAGAAGGTCCTGAAGGCGATAGGTTAAGAGAAATAAGAAATCTTTCCCAACAAGCTGCTGTCGCTAATGCAGAAGGGCAAGAAGCGCAAGAATACGGATTGCTTCAAGACATATTAAAAATAGAAAAAGAAATCTTTAAGGCTAATCAGGATAAGATTACGGTTAAAAATGTAAATAAAACTCTTGATGCTCAGATAGCAAAAATACAAGCCGATTCTTTATTCCAACAAAGTTTAAGTTTATCTAATATAAAATCAGAACTTGAATTTAGATTAGAGTTACAGAAAACTTTAGTTACTACGTCACAACTTGAAAAAGAAGCTGCTCAAAGAAGGTTGGATTCTATTAGTTTCGAGAAAAAAGAGAGGGCATCTTTAGCTACGATAGCTAGAGATACATTGAAATCTAATGAGTCAGTTAAAAAAGCGTTTAATGTGGGTGCTGTTGGAGAGATTTCAGAAAAGAGCCTGAAAGCTTATAATAGGTTGGTTGAAGGTACAGCAGAACAAGTATTAAGAACTGGTAAACTAGACGAGGAATCTTTAAAAGCAAGAATTAAGTTAAATGAAAAAATTCTTGGTGACAAGGATAAGATATTTAATCTTGTAAAAGAAACTTTAAGCGCCGAACAGTCCAAACTAAACATAGAAAAAGCATCTCTTGATTTAGCTAGAGAAAGAGGCGTGTTGGCTAATATTGAAGCACAACAAGCAAAAAGAAGAGTTTCTGATTTTGAAGATGCATTAACAGCCCAAAGCCAAATTATAGACTCAGAAAGAGAACTCCTTACATTAAAAAAAGATAGGGATATAGAGGAAATAAAAAGAAGAAGGGGAGCAGCGGGAGCGAGTCCAGAAGGAAAAGTATCTATAGATAAACAAATCTCTGATAGAGAATTACAATTTCAGAAAGATGTTAGAGATCAAAATGTAGTAAAAGCTGTTGAATCTTTAGAGAAGAGCTTATTCCAGGAGTTTAAAGGTTTAGGCTTAAGTCTAAGTCAGATACAACTTGCTGGAGTAGGTAAAAATTTGATTGGGCAACAAGGAACTAATGCCGATAGGGAACGTGCTGCAAAAGCTTTGCAATTAAATTTAGAAACAATATTCAAACAGCAGGAAAAACAAAGAATAGATAAATCTGCAGATGAGGCGGTAAAGGCTCAAGAGCTTTTAGCAAAAGAATCTATTAGTGTATTAAAATTCCAGTCTGCAAATATAACATTTGAGGGTACTGTTTCTAAGTTTGGGAGAATAGTATCTGCATTTGGCAAGGTTGGTAAATTTTTTGGTTTTGGTGATGAGATAGAAAAGGAGACAAAAGGCGACAAAGAGAGAAAAGCTGCTCAAGATAGAATAAACACTGAGATCGAAGAAATAAGCGGAGCTAGAGATGAAGAGATAAAATCAATAAGGGACAAAGCGGTAGAACTTAAAAAAGAAGTAGAAAACTTTAAATCTGGCATAAAATTATTTAAATTCGGTAATCAATTAAAAGTTATATCAGAAACCTTTGAATTAGCTTCTGATAGGGCTAGGAATGCTTTGCTTGAGGCTGGCGCAAGTCTTACTACTTTTGCTAATCTTGTCCGCGATGAGTTTAACAAAATAGCGACCACAAAAGCTCAGAACGCATTCACATTAGCCACATCCGCAGATCCAAGCGCAATACAAGGCTCTTTATCAAGTCAAGGAAGAATAGCCGAACTGGAATCTGGTGTTCGTGATGGACTAACTGGAGTTGAGGCAATTAGACAAGCAAATGAAATAACAGCCCTAAGACAAAAAGAACTCGACATAGTTTCAGCTAAAACAGGCGCACAAAAAATAGCCGCTCAATTCGAAAAAGAAAAGCTTATAGAAATCCTTGGTTTGAGGCAGCAGATTGCAGCTATAGATCCAAATGATCCAGAAAAGGCCCAGAAGATTTTTGAAATAGAAAAGAAAATAGCAGAACTAAAAACCAAGAGTCAAAGTTTAGCTCAAAAATTCCAATCTGAATTTTACGAAACAGAACAACAGAGAATTGAGAAGCTCCAAGATGCTTTGGTTTCTGGAGCCAAAGAATTTAGCAGGAGTTTATCTGAAGGTATTACCGATGCTTTGCTTAAGGGTGAGGATTTGCGTGAAACTTTAAGTGGCGCAGTAAATAATTTCTTGAGAAAACTTTCTGTGACCAATTTAGATAATATCTTTAATAAAATATTTAGCAAAATTGGAGATGTCTTTGGCTTGCCAGTTCCAGACCTTTCTAAGAGAGATGGATCTAGTCAAAAAAGCGCTTTGTTCGTCCAAATGGTGACAGACGAAAAACAAAAAGATTTAACTCAAGAAGAAGAGTTCCTCGATAAACTTTTAGGAAAAGATAAGCAATCTGCACAGCGTGGTTATGGTAAAAATAGTCCTTTATTTGTTGAGGTTGTTAATCAAGCTAGTACTGAAATCAATAAAAAATTTATAGAGCAATTAAAAGAACAAATTGAGCCAGAGAGTAAGGAAACTCCAAAAATAGAAAAAAAGCAGGAAGATGTAGTATTAGGTGAGGAAAAAAGTCAGAACATGTTTGAAAAATACTTCTCTAATATATTTAAATCATTTGGCGATGTATTTTCTAAGTTTGTTTCTAGCTTGAAAAACTTGTTCTCTGGTTTTGGAGGAGGATCTTCAGCAGGAGGAGACAGTCCTAAGTGGGGCTCTACTATTGGTTCCGCATTAGGTTCTTTATTAGGACCTCTTGGGAGTTCGATAGGTGGACAATTAGGACAACTTCTTCCGTTCGCAACTGGAGGACCAGTTAGAGGTGGTTCTGGAAGCAAAGATGATGTTCCAGCGCTGCTTATGGGTGGCGAATATGTCATGAGAAAAGATTCCGTGAAAAAATACGGAAAAGGCTTCATGGATAAAGTTAACGAAGGTAGAATGAGCAAATTCGCAGAAGGCGGAGTTGTTGACAATCAATATATGTATACTTCTGGGGCGAGTAAGATAATTGAATCCAGTGGTGATGGTGGGAATTTTATGAAAACCTTCTCAAGCAGTGATAGCGTATTGAAGTTTGCTGATGGCGGCATGGTTGGTAATATATTTGGTGTTCGTGACGATGAGTTTAAAGAGGGGGATCAAACTGGAAAATTTGGATTTTTTGCACCAGGGAGTTATGGAGGAACAATAAGAGGGAAGGAAAATTTAGGATCTTTTGCGACCCAAGCATTTACTTCGGGAACACAAGATGTTATTTCTAATAGAAGCGATCAATTTGGAGGGGCTTCATTTATCGGCCTTGAGCCAGAGAGTGTTAGATTAACTAATTTTGGAAGGAATCAAGGAAGCCCTTTACAAAGAGCTACACAAGACGCTAAATTGCAAGCCTTTGATCTTAGACTTGCTCAAATAAATCAAGAAAAGCAGTACGAAGAAATGGTCAAACAAAGAAAGAAGCAAATCCGAAATATGTGGATTAATGCTGCTATTCAAATTGTTGGGGCTGGTATCAACAAACTTGGCGGTGCTGCTCAAGCTGGAGGTTCTGCTGCTGGTGAAGCTGCTGGGGCTGCTGGTGGAGCTGCTGGGGCTGCTGGTGACGCTGCTGGTACAGCGGGTGGAGGGTTTGTGTCTAGTATTACATCAGGTTTTAAAAAAGTTGGCACTTGGTTAAAGGGAGCTTGGTCTGGATCTAAATTACCTACGGGTCTTTTTGACGATAACAAACAACCTCTGTTTACCGCTGAAACTTATGGGGGTATAGGAAATGTTGGAACTGGAAGAGAGAATATAGGTAGCTTTAATCAATTAAACAGCACTTTGATGAACGATCCTGGAGGAAGCTTGGCTCAATCTTTGGGATACACCAGAGAAAGGGCGGCTCAAGGGTATAATTACAATATACCAAAGAATTTGCGGGACATAACAGCTCGGCCTCCTGGATACGCTACAGGGGGAATGGTTGAAGAGAAGGTTGGTGCTGAAGTAGATGGAATTCCAGCAATGCTTTCTGGTGGAGAGTTTATAATGAACAATGCCGCCGTTAATAGGATAGGAAAGTCTAATCTAGAAAAAATGAATTCTGGATTGGAGGGTAAGGATTCTGAAGGTGGCGAATCAAATCAGAGATTGGTTTCTAAATTAGATGAGTTGATAAATGCAACTAAAGAATCAACTGGGGATGTTACTATAAATGTTAATTCAGGTGGATCTTCATCTGGTGGTGGGGACTCTAGTGGAAAATGGGTTCTGCGGAACAAGCGGAAGAAGGCGGTAGTACTGACGAAACAAATACCAGACGTTTCGCTAACAGACTGAAGGAAGAAGTCCTTAAAATAATAAAAGAAGAAAAAAGATTAGGGGGTTCACTTAGAGGTATATAATGAGTGCTATATTAAATTCGGATGTTAGATTTTTTACAGATGGTTATGAACTATCTGGCATTCAATCTGTTAATTTTAATTATAGGGGTGCAGAAGCTAAATTAAAACCCTTGGGAACAAAAGAGGGATTAACAACACATAGTGGTCCAGTACAGCAATCAGTTTCTTTATCAAGAGTATTGGTTTATGATGATCCTATTTTTAGCTATACAGGAGATGCTTCTATTTCTGGTAGTATTTACTACGGTGATGCTTTTTATGCTTTTGATAGTGGTTACTTGTCAGATTATTCTGTAAATTGTGCAGTAGGGGCTGTGCCAGTAGTTAATACTAATTTTCAAATAGTTTCGGAAATGTCCGAAGGAGATCCTTATGATACAGATCTAGAACAAATTATTTATCCAACTCCTAAAAATCATCCGCCACTAGATGTTCCTACCCAAGGCTCTATAACCGTAAGTTGTGATGGATCTTCTTCAAATAGGGTTATAGGTTTTAGCTATTCAATAAAGTGTCCGCGAAAAACATATCTTACTATAGGAGACAAAGAGATTCAAAAGGTTGAACTTTTGCCACCTCTTGAATATACAGCTTCTGTTCAACTTGAGGTCACAGATGCTTTTTTGCAAGATGCATATAAATTTTTAGAGGTAAAACAAGACAAGGATGTTTCTATAGCTATTAGTGGAAGGTCTAACGAGTATTATGGTTCTTTCCATTATTTAAAAATTCCAAATGCTAGTTTGGTAAGTGAAAGCCTTGATATTTCTGCCGACGGAGTTGGTAAGCTAACACTTAATTACGTTGGTCATTCTTCAGAATACGAGGAAGACCCATTGCAAACAGATACCACTTATGTTTTTGGTGAAGGCGGTTCTATTATTGATAGCACCGAGGAGAACATTATAGATTATCGATGGAAAAAAGATGATTTAGATGTTTATGGATTACAATTAGGCAGCAATCTTTTAAAAGTTGACGGAGAGTCATTCATGAACGCTTCTAACCTTCGTGGGGATTTGTATATTAATATGGATTATGGTACCCCAGAACAAGATTCAGTTATTGCATGGAACGCTTTTGATAATTGCTCTGGTTTTGATGGTGAGTTGATAGTTGAAGAAGGCTTGCAAGGAATAGAATATCGAGCTTTTAGAAATTGTAATTTTAATGGTAATCTTCTTTTACCAGAAAGTGTTAATTTTATAGGTCAGCAAGCTTTTCAGGGTTGTTCTAATTTTGATGGATTTTTAAGACTGCCAGATAATGAAGAGTTGGCCATAGGTGCGCAAGCTTTTAGAAATTGTAGCGGTTTAATCGGTGATTTATATATACCAGATTCTATTTCAGAGATTAAAGATAATACTTTTTACGAATGCAAAAAATTAAATGGTACTCTTTATTTGGGAACTGGTATAAAAAATATACGAAAAAGCGCTTTTCAGCGTTGCTCTAGTCTCGTAGGTGATTTGACAATGCCAGAATATCTAACTGGGATAGAAGATTCTGCTTTTTTTGATTGTTATTCGTTTGATGGAAACTTAAGTTTAAATGATTCTTTGGAACGAATAGGTGAATATGCTTTTGCTAGTTGTAGTCAAATTAAAGGAAATTTAATACTGCCAGATTCACTTCTTTCAATTGGAGCGTATGCTTTTAAAGATTGCTCAAAATTATCCACAATTACTGTGGGGGAGGGTTTGGATTACATAAATGAAGGGGCTTTTGTTAGGGCTAATCTTGAAGGCGATGTTGATTTTAAAAATGTAGAAGGAATAGATTATAGAGCATTTTATCAAAACAATATTGGTCAATTAGACTTTAGTAGAAATAAAATTCAACAAATAGGAATCGAAGCCTTCCGTTTTTGCAAGGAAATAAACGGAGATTTAATTTTGCCAGATTCTTTAACTTATTTAGGAGACAGAGCTTTTGATAACTGTCGTGGGCTTGATGGGGATTTGGTTATTGGTGATGGATTAACTGAAATACGAAGTTATACTTTCTCTGAGACTTATATTGATGGGGGGCTTACTTTAGGCCAAAACATAGAAACAATCGAACAAGAGGCATTTAGAAATGCTGGTTTTACAAATCAACTTGTTTTACCCGACAGCCTTAAAAATATTGAATATAGGGTATTTTATGGATGTGGTTTTACTGGAGATTTGGTTTTACATAGTGGAATAAAAAAAATACAAGGAAGAGCTTTTATAGAAAACAGAAGCATTAAAAGAGTTTTTGTAGATTTTCCGAGGACTCGTTTCATCAACTTTAATCAGTTTAAAAATGTTGGTAAAGCAGTGGGTGGTGCAGCTTTGTATGCAAATCAGAGAGATTATTATGATTATTTAGAGGACCCTTCTGATGAAACTCAACTTTATAAATCTTTTAGGGGTTTGCCAATAAGAAGGGGGGCTTTAGAAAGTAGGGTTTACAGAGCTAGTAATGATGAAATTCTTCAGTCATTAAATTCTGATATACCCTCTGCCTGGTATGATATAAATGATAGTAACTCTAATGGCAATCCAACTGTTTATCTTGATATAGGATATAATACAACCGAAGTAAATGGAAAAGCCTTTAGGGGTAATGTAGATATATCGGGAGATCTTTTTTTCCCTCCTAGTATTAAAAGGATACATGAGCAGTCTTTTTCGGGGTGTAAAGGTTTAAAAAAGAAACTTATATTTAGTGAAGGTATAGAAAAAATAGACGAATATGCGTTTATAGATTGCGATGGTTTTACTGGTGATTTAATTTTACCAGATTCTCTTACAGGGATAGATAGACAAATCTTTAGAAACTGCAGTGGTTTTAATGGTAAATTTAAATTAGGGACTGGAACTGCAAACTTAGGAAATCAAATATTCAGAGGTTGCAAAAATTTAACTGGGGAGCTTTATATTCCAGGAACCTGTGATACTGTTAATTATTATGCTTTTGGAAATTGTACGGGTTTTAGTTCTTTGGTTATGGAAGAAGGCGTTAACATTTTGGGTGATAGCGCTTTCCGTGGATGTTATAATATATCAAACGATGTAGTTATACCAGACTCGATAATAACAATATCCAAAAATGCTTTTAGGAATGATTATAATATGCAATCTATCTCCATAGGAAATGGAACTAAGTATATTGGAAATAATGCTTTTGAAAATTGCAGCGGAATACCTTCAATAATATTAAGAAACAATATTACAGGTATCGGGAATGGTTGCTTTAAAAACTGCTCTAATGTTCAATTTGCTTATATAGATATACCTATAGAGGCTATAGGAAATTACAATAGTTTGAGATTTGTTGATGATGGTAATAATACATCAGACAGAATATTATTTGTTTCTGAAAGATATTATAACGATTACTTAACTGCAAGTACAACATCATTATCTGAGCCTAATAGCAGCACTCCAGTTCAAGGTTATTTTCAAGGAAATCTAATTTCTATATGGCCCGATGATGAGAGGCAAACTGTATATTATGATTCTTCATTTGAGACTTTGGACAGCAGATTGGATAATGTGCCCGATTTATGGAAAGAAAACGATACTGATGGAAGTTATTTGTATATAGGAACAAAAACAAAAACAATTGGCGAAAAAGCTTTTCGTAATAGTGTGGATGGTGTGTCTAATTTGAGTGGAACACTTCTTTTGCCTTTTAGCTTAGATACTATTAAAAGAAGCGCTTTTTCAAGAACAAGATTTTCTAGCGTTGCTTCTCAAGAGGGCATTAAAAGAATTGAAACTTTTGCTTTTTATGGTAATCAGGAGATGAAGACGCTTACCTTACCTTCGTCTTTAGAATATGTCGGTATACGCGCTTTTCAATATCTTAATAAAATAAATAAAATTAAAATAGGTACAAATTATCCTAGGGTTAGAAGAACTGTAATTGACGAATACGGTTTTGAAAGGTGTGGTTTTGATTCCAATAAACAGGGGACACTTGATTTGGGTTATAGCGTAAATAAAGTTTCGAAGTTTGGCTTTACTTCTTACAACCCAACCAATTTTATTAGCGCAGGAAATTGGATTAAGACGTTAAATTGTAGCGCCAGGTGGATCGATACTCAAGCGTTTTTCCAACAGACAAATTTATCGGAGCTTAATTTAACAGAGGATACTAAGGTTATAGGAACTCAATGTTTTGAAGGTTGCACTAGTTTAACTGATGTAGTTGTGCCAGAACCATTAACTATTTGGCATTACGTTTTTAAAGATTGTAATAACATTAATAAAATTGAATTAGGAACACAGGATAATAGCAAATCTAGAAATGGGGAACTCAAAGAGAACTCGATGAGGAAAATTGGTACAGACACCACGAATGGGACACTAATAATAAATCGTTCTATAAACAAACTTGGTAAACATGCATTTTATGGCGACGTTGGTTATAAATGGATAGAGAATGCTTATTTAAATTGTAGGGAAATTGGTTATCGAACATTTATGAATCAACTTAATTTAAATAAATTAACATTTGGACCTTTGCTTAGAAACTTGGGAGATCCAAATAATATAAAAACTGAGCAGTGTTTTTACAATTGTACTGGACTAACTGGAGTTAGAATTCCTGGTTTGCGATATTTGGGCCCTTACTCGTTTCAGCACTGTGGTAACATCACTGGAATGTATTTAGGCAATGATGATGATCCACCAACTGCTCGAATAGAATATCATGGTGGAACTAATATAGGGGCCACTCAAAAAGCTTTAGGTGCTAAAGGTCATGTATATATTGGGTCTTCGGTTGACTCTATACATTATTACGCTTTTTACGAAAGTGCTGCGGATTATTCTTGGATTAAAACACTTGATTTAGGAGCTAGAAATTTAGAAAATGCGAGTAACACTGAACATGGTTGTTTTAGATTTCAATCAGAACTAGAGACTGTTACTTTCCGTGACACCGTTAAAAGAGTTGGGTCTAGAGCCTTTAATTATTGTTATAGTTTAACTGGGGCTACAATACCAGATCCAGAATATGTTGGTGTGAGTGCTTTTAGATATTGTAAGAATATGACTGGTGTTTATATAGGGAATATGAATAGTGTTCCTGGAGCATCCGCTGGATTTAATCAAAGAGAGGCCATAGGAACACAATTAGACAATAAAGCTTGTCAAGTTATGGGTGGAGATAGACTAGGTCAAGGTCATGCTTTTGTTGGTAGTAGCATTGATACTATTGGATCGAGGTGCTTCAATGGTTTTTGGGGTAGTGATTATTATGGCTATTCTTGGTTAAAAAGTGCTGAAATTCACTCTAGGTGGGTCCGTGATAGAAATTTTCATCATCAAGAACAGATGACTGGTATTAAAATCGGGGAAACCGTGAAAATTCTTGAAGATTATTTTTGTTGGAAATGTTATTCTTTATCGGGCACATTAACAGTGCCAGACCCAGAGTGGGTGGGGCAATGGCAGGTTTATGGTTGTAGTAATCTTACTGGTATTTATGTGGGTAATGACATAAATACTACAAATGGAATTATAGACGGTAACGCTTATAGACGTATGGGGCCAGCAAATCCTGCCGTAGGTTTAGGTGAAGTTTATATAGGATCTTCTATTGATTTTGTGAAAGACGCAGCTTTTTCTGCTTATCTTAATGATAGCAATAGAGGTTATTATAGGTGGATTAAAGATTTAAATTTAAATTGTAGACAAATTGGATATCACGCTTTTTATTATCAGAGCAATATAGAAACAATAAATTTTGGAGATAATGTCAGAGAGATAGGCGAAAGCGATTCTCGCGGTAGAAGTTTTATTAATTGTGGATCTAAAATAAAAACTATACGTATAAATAATCCTGAATATATTTGGACGGAAAGTTTTTATGGCTGTTACGGTATCACTGGAATATATCTTGGTAATGATACAGAAACAACAAATGGGACAATAGGAAACAACGCATTTAGATATATTGGGTCAAGTGCAAATAGTGAAGGTTATTTGTATATTGGGTCTTCTATAAATTATATAGGTACAAACTCTTTTCGGGCTGATAATGCAAGTAGAAAATGGTTAAGAAAGGCTGATTTGAATTGCAGAGAAATCGGTAAGAGTGCATTTTACGATCAAGATAATTTAACTGAAATTAATTTAGGTCGTAATGTTAATGTTATTGGAGATGAGGCTTTTAATAATTGCGATGGTTTGACGGAACTTGTAATTTCAGATCCGCTTTATCTTGGTTCTAGAGCCTTGTTTAATGTAAGAAATTTAACTGGATTGCGTATAGGAGGAGAGTTGGGCGTAGACACTGATATAGTGGGAACCATTGGAAGTGAATTTGGAAAACAGTGTGGTCAAAATGTTAATGGACAGCTAGATGTTTATATAGGGGATTCTATTAATCTCGTAGGCACCAACGCATTTAATGATGAAGGTATTAATTATAATGCTATTCGTAAGGCAGAGATAAATTCCGCTGTTATTGGAGATAACGCTTTTAAGTATCAACAATTAATGACAGGTTTGAAGCTCGGCCCTAAGGTTAAAACTATAGGGGTAAGCGCTTTTGCATTTTGCGATGATCTTAAAGAAATTAGGGTGTATGACCCCGAACTTCTTAGTGCAAATTGTTTTGATAATTTAAATTCTGTAACTGGAGTTTACATAGGAAACAATGTAGAAAATACAAGCGGATTTATAAAAAAATACGCTTTTTGGCATGGCGGTAGAGATGCTGGTGTTGATGGTCATCTTTTTATTGGATCTTCAATAGATACAGTCTCAAGCCAAAAACCTTTTTCTGCAAATTACACAAACGGCCGCTGGTTAAAGAGCGTGGATCTTCACTGCAGGGTGTTAGGGTCTAGTTTAGATACCACGAGTAATTGGACTGACGATTTTGGCACATTTAGAGAACAATCAAATTTAACTACAGCAAGACTTGCGGATACTGTAAAATATGTAGGAAAAATGACGTTTAATAGATGTTATACATTAACTGGTTTTAGAGCTCCAGCTCCTAAATATATCGGAAGAGGTGTTTGCCGATTTAATCACGATCTTACTGGGGTTTATGTAGGTAACGATTATGAAGAAAATGTATGTGATATTGAGATTGATGCTTTTTATGCTGTGGGTCGTGACAATGCTGGCGTAGAAGGTATTACAGCAAGTAATCCAGCAAGGGGTCATGTTTATTTAGGTAATAGCGTTAATGTTGTCAAAGAAAGAGCTTTTGTGGGTGGTTATGAAAACGGATCTGTTTGGAACTCGTCTCCTTATTATGGCTATGCTTGGATTAAGACCGCAGATATAAGTCCATATCATATTCTTAGTCATGCGTTTCGTTTCCAGACAGCTATGACTGATTTGAATTTGAGATCTACAAAAATAATAGATAAAAACGCATTTATAAATTGTTACCATATTAAAAACATTGAGCTTACAGGAGATAATTTTATCATCAAAGAATATGCTTTTAATAATTGTAGAAGAGTGCAAGATTTAAAACTAGGAGCAAGTGATGGTACCAACGGAACGAGTAGAATCGAGAAAAACGCTTTTAGAGCTGTTGGTTCAATTACTGATGATGCTGCTCCTTTTGCAAATGTTATTATTGGTAGGAGTGTAAATTATGCGGGTGAATATTCTTTTTATGGAGACTACAATTGGATTGGCAATGCACTTGTCAATTGTAAGATTGTTGACGCTTACGCTTTCGCAGAACAAAGACAACTGACTAGTCTGCGTTTTGATTGGGGATGTACTGATATTAGAAACAATGCATTTAAGAATTGTGTAGCTCTAAAAGAAGATGTTATTTTCAAAGGAAAAGAAGTCAAAATTGATAGTAATGCTTTCTTAGGTTGCCCGATAAGAAACGTAGGCTTGAGAACTAAAACTGAAAATGTAGCGTTGGACGCTTTCCCTAATATGACGGGAGCTTTCTATATACAAAGTGACTATTTTGATTCTTGGCCTTCGGAATTTAACGGTAGGCCAGTAAAACTTTGGGCTAATTTTTCAGATAGAGTACCAAGTGATGTTTAAAAAAAATGAGCGAAGAACTTTTATACGATAGAACTCAAAACTTCAGCGGGGTATCTTTGATATCAGAGTTTGATTATACGCCGATTTATGGTAGTTCTGTAAATTTTGAATCATCGAATTCCGTTTTTAATACTAATGATAATTATTTTCAAATGCTACCAAAAGGCATAAATAATCTCAAAGCAAAGTATAATTTAATTTATAAAACCGATGAGGATGGAGTTAGAAAATTAGCTAATTATTACGAAAGTTCTCGCGGTGATCGCATGGTTCCAATTATAAGCGACCCTAATATATACAAAATAACTTCTGGTTATTGTACTGATTATTCTGTCACTTATGTTAATAATCAGAATTATGAATTCAAAGTTTCTTTAGAGGTTGTAGAAGCATCTTCTGTTATTAACTGGAAAAGTATGGAGTTTTTGTCTTTTGACGCTCCAGAGTGGAAGTGGAATTATTCATATCAAAAAGACGATGTTGTTTTCTTTAAATCTAATGATATGGGAATAAATAATTTTTTCTACTGTACGAGAGATCATGTGTCTTCAGCTGACAATTCTCCAATATCAGAAAACTCAAATTGGACTCAAGACTTTAAATGGGAGCCAGATTTAAATTCTTCAATACAAGTTAAGCTAGATGTAGATAAGAACGATAGTTCTACATTAACTACTTTCACTAAAGTAAAAAAGAATACAGCGGTATTCCCTATTAATTATAGTTTTTCAAACATATCAACGAAGCAGCTTATAGCGATGCTCCACTTCCTTGAAAATAAGTGCGGCTATAGGAGGTTTGCTCATAAACCTCCAAAGGTATTTAATAGGCCTAAAGTTTATATTTGTGAATCTTGGAGTCATAGTTTTGTTTATGATGATTGCCATAATCTTTCTGTTTCTTTCAAAGAAGATCCTCTGGGTGTAGTTCCAAGAAAATCGACGCTAGATTTAGATGAAACAAAATTGTCAAAAGTTTTGACAACAGCTTATAACTCTAATAATGAACCTATTTATATGGGTTTGGAAAAGCCTAATTCAATAGAAGGAGATATTCCACCATCTTATTTTTCTAATTACAGTGATATTTCTAGAGTTGAAATTGGCAATTCTGCTTCATATATTCCATACAGAGCTTTTTCTGATTGCCCTAATTTAACTGGAGAATTAACAATACCAAATAACATTAAATATATTTCAGATTGGGCTTTCGGAGGCCTCATAAGTGAAGAAACAAACCCAAAAATAAAAGGAAGCTTGTATATTCCTGATTCGGTAGAGTGGATTGGTAAATACGCTTTTCTAAAAAATGATTTTGGTGGAACTTTAACTTTTGGATCAAACTCTAAATTAGATTTTATTGATGAATCTGCTTTTTATGGCTGTGGATTTACAGGCGTTTTAATAACCCCAGACAGCCTTAATTCAATAGGGTCTAATAGTTTTAGGGAAACTAAAATACAATTTCTTGATTTAAATAATGGTTTAGAAAAAATTTGGCCAGCAGCATTTAAAGACTGTGTTGATTTAGTTGGAGAATTAATAATACCAGATACTGTTGATTATATGGGTAACCAAGCTTTTATTCGTTGTTCTGGTTTGGAATATATAGAGCTTAGTAGTGGTTGTCCAGTAATACCGCAGGGTTGCTTTGAAAAATGTTATAATGTACAAGAAGTTGATATTCCTACAGGGGTTTTAACTTTGGATCAAAATTGTTTTGGGAACATGAATAGTGTTTTAGAGTTTATATTACCAGAAGGTCTTGAAGAAATTGGTACATATTCTTTTAATAAATGTAGAGGAATGACTGGAATAACTATACCAGAAAGTGTAGTATCAATAGGAAATTCGGGCTTTCTTGATACATCATCTTTAGAGTCGTTTTATATAAATTCCCCATCATCAGTATTTCAAGGTATAGACGCGTTTCAACGAACTTATACTGGTCTTAAAATATATGTTGGCGCGGATTATTTAAGCAGTTATACTACTAATTGGAGAACAGCTCAAAAGGTTCCAAACGAAGCTGAAATATTGGAATGGATATAATTTAAAAAAAACATGTCTAGAATAACTTTAAAAAGCCCTAATAGCGCTGTATTAGCCCAAGGAAAATTATTAAATTTATCATCTTCTTTTTTAGGTGGAAGAAACTTTTTTTACCAAGCTAATCTTTTAGGGGGTGTAACAAGCGTTTCTTATTCTATACCAAAAACAAGACAAACAAAAAGACAGGTAGGCTCTTGTTATTATGCTGCAGATGATTTAATCAGGCATGCAGAGGTGGACTTAACTATAGAATATCTATTCTCTCCCAGCATGATAAATGAGAAGCTTTTATACATACATACAAAAGATGTTTTTTTACCTTCTGGATATGAAGGTTGGGAAGGAGGAGATAATTTAGAATCGTCTTTTTTGCCTTTGGAAAGGGATGCTAGATCAGATATATACATATATAATCATCCAGATGAAGAATCAGATGCTATTCGTTATTTATCTTCTAGTGAGAAATTAGAACCTAATGGAGGAGAAATATTAAGCTTTTCTGATTGTTTTTTGACAAACTACAGCCTTTCTTTTGAAAACAAATCTTTACCTAGAGTATCTGCTAATTTTAAAGGTCAAACACTTAAGGCTGGTAAATACACTGCACCTAATTTTCTTAATGCAAGGTCGGAATATTCTAAAAGCTCAAGGAGAAGAGAATATTATTGGTCCGTAACAAGTGATTCGACTAATTATGAAAATTTTTATGGGACTGGAGTTCATTTGGATTTAACAGATCCGATTACTCAAAATCCTTCAGATTTAATTTTAGAACTTGAGAACGTTCAAATTGGGGGCCAAAACATAGATAATGTTAGTCATATTATCAATTCTATGTCTTTTGATATTCCTATCAATAGAATATCTTCTTATGGTCTTGGATCGGACAGGTGTTTGGCTAGAGATTTTCAGGTTCCAATTAAAGGGTCTTTAAAATTAAGTTCTCTTGTGGACAATTATCAAACTGGCATAATATTAGATCTATTGGAGAATGAGTCTGATTACAACTTTACTATAAAAGGAAAAAGTTGTGAGGAAGATTTAGAATGCGTGTTTAGGTTTTCAAATGTTAAATTGGAATCTTATTCTTATAGCATGAACGTAAATGAAGATATGGTTTACTCTGCTGAGTTTTCTTATAGTTTAGATGATAAATCATACGAGGGTCAATTTTTAGCTGGCATGACAGCGGAGGTTCGTAAAACCGATTTTTCAAAAACATATCTTTTTGACGCTAATGGCGACGTTGATGCTTTTGATGATTCTTCCGATGGAATTGTAGACAATCTTTTCGGATCAACAAATGGAGCTAATGCAAAAAAAATTCAATTTTCAAAAATTCCTAATTTATCTATTGGCGATTATGTTCTTTATAGTAATTTAAGCATTGAAGGTGACATAGAAATACCAGATAATGTTACAAGTATAGGAACTTGGTTTTTAAATGGTTGTAGTAATGTAAATAATGTTTATTTAAACATACCAGAAAGCTCTGTTGGTGTTAATTCTTTTTTAAATGGACCAACAGGTACTCTTTATATAGGATGTGATTATATAGATGATTATGGAGAGATTTATAATGGAATGCCTGTGGCTGTTTGGGATAAATATACATGTGATTTAGTCACAGTCCCAGACCCTGTATATACAATTACTCCAGATAGTGATGAAATTGCAGAGGGATCTAACTTAAGGTTTGCCGTCAATGTGCAAAACTTACCGCAAGGACAAACAATTTATTGGAAGATATCTAATAATCAAGCAGATTTTCAAGTTTCACAGGGTGGGCCTATTACTTTAGATGGTAATGGTGATGGCGAGTTTTTTGTTACTCCAGAAGAAGATTTGACTAGCGAAGGGATTGAATTTTTTAATGCTTCTCTCGTTGCTGACAATGTCGTAAATGGTGAAATTTTAAAAACTTCATCTCCTGTTTCTATTTTAGATACTAGCCTTTCTCCTCCTGTTTATAATGTTTATGCGAGAAATAATATCAATAATGTAAATGAAGGTGGTATTTTTTGGGTTGATATTATAACACAAAACGTACCAAATGGAACTTTGCTTTATTGGTCTGTTAGTGAGCCTGGTCAATTTGAAATATTTGAAGGTCAGGTTCCTGTTAATAATCAAAAAGCTAGTTTTTATGTTACCCCAAAAGAGGATTTAACTGATGAAGGTGATACTTTTTTTAATATTGATATAGTAGATGGTGACAGTAGCCCGATTGGTTCTTTAAATAGTATAAAAATAAACGATACAAGTGTAGAGCTTCAAAAGTTTTATTCTATATCTGCACAAAATAATGTTACAAGTGTTGACGAGGGACAATCGTTACAGTTTAATATAACTACAACAAATGTAACTGAAGGAACAATATTATATTGGGATGTAACTAATGCTGGTGATATTGATGATCCAAGCAGTGGTCAAGTTGTGGTAGATGAGTTTGGTGAAACTCAGTTTTCTGTCATACCAACTCCTGATGCTTTAACAGAAGAGTTACCAGAGTCTTTTATAGCTAGAATATATGAAGATCCTATTCCTGGGCCAGATCCAGTAGCCTCTTCTTTACAAATAACAATAAATGATACTAGTCAAGGTGTTTCTGAAGATTATTCTATAAGCGTCGGATCTAATCAAGATGAATTGAATTCTATTAACGCTATCGTAACAACAGCAAATGTTGCTCCTGGTACTTTAGTTAATTGGGAAATAGAAGGAATTGGGGGTTCTCCAACAAACGCTAGCGATTTTCTTGTATCATCTGGAAGTTTTAATCTCGATTCAGAAAGTCAGTATAATTTAACTATTATACCTGTAGCCGACTCTTCCGTTAACGAGGGTGATGAAACATTTGTTATTGTATTAAAAAACACCTTGAATCAAGAGGTCGCTAGAAGTATTTCTATTAATCTTGCGGACACAAGTCAGCAAGAAGCACAAGTATATACAGCGACCCCAGGTGCAGATTCTGTTGAAGAAGGTTCTTCTTTAATAATAAATGTAACAACAGAGAAT